>CDZB01011206.1_pt1 | contig 42684 bp, 34 predicted proteins | sample 554961 | NCBI WGS metagenome assembly CDZB01 (sample SAMEA3182106, study PRJEB8094) | gut metagenome | biome: human; feature: gut; material: Stool; isolation source: human stools | place: Canada | collected 2013-02-26
AAGCCATATAATGAGCGTATTCTCAAAGATGCTTTGCTCAACAACATCACCAAGTTCCTAACTGAGCTGGGTACAGGTTTTGCATACGTAGGCAAGGAATACCGTTTGCAGATTGGAGAGAAAGAGAATTTTATCGACTTGCTCTTTTACAATTTGAATTTGTCATGCTATATAGTTTTGGAAGTCAAGATAGGATCCTTCACCTTTGCTGATGTCGGGCAACTTGGCGGCTATGTAGTAGCTTGCAATCATCTTCTTCGTAAGGAGGGTCGAGACAACCCAACAATAGGCATACTTATCTGCAAGGAAAAAGACCGCATTCAAGCCCAATATGCTTTGGAATCAAGTAGCCAGCCAATTGCAATATCAGAATATGACTTGGAGAAATTCTATCCAGAAAAGTTAGAGGGAACGATGCCAACAATAGAGGAATGGGAAGCCAAGTTGGGTGGAAGTATTGAACAATAGAATATCTGATTGACACTGCAAAGCTGAAAATGGCTATCAGTGTCAATATGGGTACACTCAAATGTGCGGGTCGTTTTATTTTTATACATTTCCCTTGCTGAGATTCTCGTGTTTTCAAACGGTTCTTATTTCTTAGGGAATATTGAAAATATGGAAGAAAATTATAATACGTTAATAATCAAATGATTATAATTTTGCTAGTTAATAGCGTTGAAATAGGAATTCTATAGTTGTACAACTATAGGGTATTCGATTAATTAGAAGCAGAAAATAGGGTATTCGAGATGCTCAAAACGCCCTGTTTTCGTTGCTAGATTCCAAGTTTACCAGTATGCAAAATTTGGTTATAAGTATTGACAAAAATAACACTTGTTGCTGAAAAAGATTCCTTCTGCTCCATGCAGTTGTGCCCTAGATAGCTTTATCTTCGAATGAAAAGATTCAGCTCGTTCATATACATACACAGAACTTATATCCAACAATTCATCGCCCACCAGCTGATATGCGCTTGCATAACAGGCGTTGGGCGAGCGCATAACAGCTGATATGCAAGCGCACAACAGCTGTTGTGCGGCTGAAAGTATAGGCTTCTCCGGCTTATTGCATTAATTCTTCCGGCAACAAGTAAAGGTTACTCCGAAGACTTCTTACGTAAAACCGATGCAACAATGATAGTACTTACAAGTAACTGCGATAGCACTTACAAGCAATAACGATAGTACTTACAAGGCGCAAAGACGTTACTGAGAGGTCGCCATGATAGTACTGACGATGCGTAAAGTGGCTTGTTTCGCTTACCATGTCCATAGAAGTGCTGATTAAAACAAAAGAAGCCGCTGAAAATCAGCGACTTCTATAATAATAGGGTGGAGCTGGAGGGAATCGAACCCTCGTCCGCACAAGGAAACCATACGCTTTCTACATGCTTATTCCAGCCTTCAATTTTCGAGGTATGACAAGACCTGGACCACCAATCATACCCTTATCCTCTAAAATTTCATCCATGCAACGAGGCGTACATGAACTATTTCCGATTTGCCTGCACCGCTTGATCAACAAGATTCGGAACTACATCCGTTGAGCGATGTCCCGTTCCAGCACCTTGTGCCGGAATAAAGCTAATCTACTGTACTTCGATTAAGCAGCGAGAGCGTAGTTATTTTCGCCAATTAATTTTTTGTTCACTAGGATTTAGGAGGTAGCCAACGAGCCTCCGCATGCTTACGTACCATTTCATCTCGCCGTCAAATCCAGTCAACCCCGAGATTTCTTGATAACTAGAGTGCAAAGATAAAGCGAAATTTTGAAATCACCAAATATTTTCGGAAATTTCTTCGTTATTTCTTTAAAATATCGGAATATAGCGGTTGGGAGACCGCTTTTGTTTAGAATTTTGGAAGAAATGATGTTTTTTTCGAAGCTATCTCGTTTTTTTGCAGTAACTTTGTGGGCAAAATAATTAAAAATGATGGCAATGGAGAAAAAAGGAAAGATACTGATAGTGGATGACAATGAGGATGTTCTCTTGTCGCTCAATATGCTTTTGAAACCATACGTGGAGGGTATCAGAGTTATCAATACGCCTGAACGAATCATCGGAATGATGGATTCGTTCATGCCTGATGTCATCATGCTCGATATGAACTTCCATCGGGATGCCATCAGTGGCGAAGAGGGGTATGAATGGCTGAAGAAGATTCTGGCGCATAACCCCAAGAGCGTGGTGCTGTTTATCACGGCTTACGTGGACACGGAGAAGGCGGTGAGGGCTATCAAGGCGGGAGCCATCGACTTTATTCCGAAACCATGGGATAGGAATAAACTGCTCGATACGGTGAAGAGTGCCGTGGAATTGAGCAGGGAAAGGAATCTGGATTCTTCGGATTGGCACGAAAAGGAGTCGGAGCAGAATCAGAATATGAATCAAAGTTCTGAGTCCAAGTCTATTGTATCTTCTGAAGATGTGTTTGCGAGAATGATTGGCGAATGCCCTGCCATGAAGGAACTGAAAGCGCAGATGATGCGTGTGGCGGCTACGGATGCCAATGTATTGATTACTGGAGAGAATGGTACGGGAAAGGATGTGGTGGCGCATGCCTTGCATCAGCTTTCTAACAGAGCAAGGAAGCCGTTTGTAAATATCGACCTGGGGTGTATCCCTGAGAATCTTTTCGAGAGCGAACTTTTCGGATACGAGAAGGGGGCGTTTACGGATGCCAGGAATGCGAAGGAAGGACGAATTGAGACGGCGGATGGCGGTACTCTCTTTCTGGATGAGATTGGAAATCTGAACCTGCCGATGCAGCAGAAACTCCTGACGGTGATTGAGAAGCGGGAGACTCAGCGCATTGGTTCCAATAAGGTGAGCCATGTGGATGTGAGGATTCTGGCGGCTACGAATGCCCATCTGCGCGAAAAGGTGGGAGAGGGAACATTCCGGCAGGACCTCTTTTATCGATTGAATACCATCGAACTGCATCTTCCGCCGATGCGTGAACGTGGAGAGGATATCGTTCTGCTGGCAGAATATTTCCTGAAGATTTATTCGGGGAAATATAGCGTGGGCGATGTGAGGCTGGGGGCATCTGCCAAGCAGAAACTTCTGAAACATAGCTGGCCGGGAAATGTAAGAGAGTTGCAGCATTGCATTGAGAGGGCGATTGTGTTGGGGGATAAGACGGAACTGGCTGCCGAGGATATCAGATTGGAGGATTCTGTGGTGGCATCGAGGACTTCTTCAGGTTCCATAAAGGTTGATTCGCTCAATCTTCAGACCTTGGAGCGTGAAGCCATCAAGCGCGCCATCTCCTTGAGTAATGGAAATCTTACACAGGCCGCAGAGTTGCTGGGTATCACCCGTTTCGCCCTTTACAGAAAAATCGATAAGCTCGGGGTTTAATGCTTCGGAAATTTTTGAAACAATGTCAATCGTCAATAACTTATTCAATCATAAGAGCAATGAGCGGATGCGCCAACTGATTGAGGCTATCCGCACCCGTGACTTCTCGCTTCAGTATTCGTTAGATCATCTGAGGGGAGAAGAGCGGAATCTTGCAGAGCAGATTAACGAAGTGGTGAATGAATTTCGGGAAACCACTTTGCTGCAGGAAGCGAAATACCAGTATTTCGGAACGATGCTCGATACCATCAATGCCTTTCTCATTGTGGCGGATGAACAGGGAAAGGTGCATTGGATGAATCGGGCTGCCGTGGATGGACTCTGCGGTTTTTCGATTCATCACTTGCACGACTTGCAGGTGCTGGATGGGACGCTTCCGGAAATGATGATGCAGCTGAAGCCGGGATTGCAGAAACTGGTACAATTGGAGACCAAAACCAACGAGGGGGCAGCAGACAAGAAGGCTTTGGATGCCGGAAATCAGAATGCGGGGAAGGCTGACTTTGTATTGAGCGTGGTCAACTTCTTTAATAAAGGCTTTGCCTATCGCCTCTATACCTTGCAGAATGTGCAACCGGTGATTCAGAAGAATGAGACGGATGCGCAGCAGCAGCTGGTGAGGGTATTGACCCACGAAATAATGAACTCGCTGACTCCTATCATCTCTTTGGCTGATACGCTATGTGAAGGGGTGGAGCAGGATACGCTGGAGCATGATGATCTGCTGATGGCATTGCAAGCCATCAATCGAAGGAGCAATGGCTTGCTGCAGTTTGTGGAGAACTATCGAAAGTTGCAACGCATATCGAAACCTCAGTTTGAGGATGTAAGGATTGGTGATCTGGTGGCTGATTTGCAGCATCTTTATCCGGATTCGATATTCCATTATGAGATAGAAAACGAAGACCAGAGGTTGCTGATGGATCGTTCGCAGATAGAACAGGTGCTGATTAATCTGCTGAAGAATGCGCAGGAAGCTGTGGTAATTCGGATGAAGGAGGAGGCTGCAGATCTTTCCGATGAGGCTGAATCTGCTCAAAATCAGATTCCTTATGTCCGTCTTACCACTCATCTTTCGAGCAACAAGCGCGATTTCATCATTTCCATTACTGATAATGGTAAGGGAATCCTTCCGGAGGTGATGGAGCGCATTTTTGTGCCGTTCTTTACTACCAAGACGAACGGTTCGGGCATCGGGTTGAGTATCTGCAAGCAGATAGTAACCTTACATGGTGGAACCATCACCGCGTCTTCGAAACCAGGCGATAAAACCACCTTTAGCGTGGTGCTTCCTGCCTGATAGAGGCGGATGCCTATCATATTGATGATGTGCGCACCGTGCGAAATCGCACACGTTTCGTGCGGTTTCGCACGGCTTTTTAATATCCGGAATTGCTTATCTTTCTGATAATCATATCTTTATCTTTGTGGCATAGCTTTTGTGTTAGTTTTTGCAAAAGTAATCATCATGAAGATCAAGAATTATATAATCATAGTATGGGCGCTTGCTGCCATGAATGTCCAGGCCGACACTTTGCAGCTCGACTTGGCGGCTACCATTGCGATGGCGCAGCGGCAGTCGCCATCGGTGCAGAGTGCCCGCAATACCTTTCTGTCTGCTTACTGGGCTTATCGGTATCATCAGGCCAACTATCTGCCTTCGCTTTCCCTCTCATCTTCACCTTATATTAATAAGGAGGTGAACAAGATAACCCAGTCGGATGGTACGGCTCTCTTTCTGAAGCAAGATCAGTTGAGTGCCGACCTTACTCTGAAAATCAACCAGAATATCTCCCTGACGGGTGGTAGCCTTTTTGTGAAGAGTTCGCTCAACCGCTTGGATGAGTTGCACAACAAGATAACCGCCTATAGCAGTCAGCCCTTTATCGTGGGTTATGAGCAGAGTCTTTTTGGCTATAACTCGCTGAAATGGAATCGACGGATAGAACCTATCCGGTTCCGGGAATCCAAAAAGCGATATGCCGAAACGTTGGAGATTGTTTCGGCAAAAGCCTGTGAGCATTTCTTTGGTCTGGCTTCGGCGCAAGCAGAATGGGAGATGGCAAAACAGAACTTTGCTTCTGCTGATACGCTTTATCAGATGGCGAAGGGGCGATATGAGAATGGAACGATTTCGGAAAACGAGATGCTACAGCTGGAAATCAACCGTTTGAACGAGGAGACCAATGTGATGGATGCTCAGGTGGCACTGCGAGAGAAGATGCAGACCATCCGCTCGTTTCTGGGATTGGAACAATCGCAGGACATCAGTCTGGTGATGCCGGAAGAGGTGCCTGCCTTTGAGGTTCCTTTGCAACGGGCGATAGATTGGGCTTTGTTGAATAGTCCGGATCCCGATTATTACCGTCGTATCCAGAAGGAGAGCGAAAGCCGGTTGGCGCAGGCTCGTGCCAATGCAGGATTGAAGGCGGATCTATATATGCAGTTCGGACTCTCGCAGACGGGAGCAGATATCGGTGCCGCCTATCGCAGTCCGATGAGTCAGCAATCGGCAAGAATCACCATCGCCCTTCCGATATTGGATTGGGGACGGGGAAAGGGTAGGATAAGAGAAGCCAAATCGCAGCTGGCGCTTACCCAGACGCAGGTGGAGCAAGGCATGAGGGATTTCTACCAGAACGTAGAAAAACTGGTGTTGCAGTTTAACATGCAAGCCCGAAAGGTGCATGTGGCATCGCTTACCGACCAGCGTGCCGAGAAGCGGCATGTGGTGGCGCGCCGACTCTACATCATGGGCCGCAACTCGATACTCGACCTGAATGCAGCCATCAGCGAAAAAGATGCTGCCCGGCGCAATTACATCTCGACCATGCAGACCTATTGGAGTCTTTACTATACGCTCCGAAGCATGACGGGTTTTGATTTCGAACACAATAAAGAATTGAAGGAAGAACTTCCTATAGAATAAAGAAATGAATAAAAACAGAACAATATGGATATAAAAAAACAACCGAAACCGTGGTATATCCGCTACCGATATCCTATCCTGTCGGGTGCAGCAGGCATCGCCATCCTGGTCTATGCCCTTTTCCTGATCGTTACTTCGGGAACCCGAAGGGTGGATATGGATAGCGTAGTGATAGCCGAAGTAAAGAAGGCTCCTTTCTGGGAGTATGTAGATGTAGAAGGACTGGTGTATCCCTTCAAGACCATCCAGGTGAATGCGATGGAGAATGGATTCGTGGAGCGGGTGGTGGCAGAAGAAGGAGCCATGCTGCAGCAGGGCGATACCATCCTGGTGCTTCAGAATCCGGAACTCTATCATTCTATCGATGATGAGCAGGATGCATGGAGCAGTAAGCTTCGCAACTGTCAGGAACAGGAAATTGAGATGACGCAGAAGACCATCAACCTGCGCCAGCAAGCCTTGGATGCCCAGCATCAGATGGCGAGCTTGAAGAAATCGCTCAAGCAGAGCCGGGAGGAATATCGTATGGGCATCAAGAGTAAGGCGGAACTGGAAGTGGCTGAGGAAGATTACGAATATCAGCGGCAGAAGGTGCTCTTGCAGATGCAAAACCTGAAGCATGATTCCGTATCTACCCGATTGAAGCGCGAGATGATTGCTGCCAACCGGATGGAAGCCAACAAGAAATTATTGAGAATGAAGGGCCGCACCCAGCAGTTGGTGGTTCGGGCTCCCGTAAGCGGACAACTGAGTTATTTGGGGGTAACCCAAGGTCAGCAGGTTTCGTCCGGGGCGAGCATCGGACAGATTAAGGTGATGAGCCAGTTTAAATTGCAGATTTCGCTGGCTGAGTATTACATCGACCGCGTTATCGCCGGACTTCCTGCCCATATCGAGTACGATGGTCATCAGTTTCCGCTTCGTGTTTCGCGGGTGATTCCTGAGGTGAAAGACCATCAGTTTGTCTGCGAATTAACTTTTACTGGCAAGACTCCCGCCAATATCCGATTGGGCAAGAGTTATCGGGTGCTGTTGGAATTGGGCAAACCGGAGCAAGCCTTGGTGATTCCGAATGGTGATTTCTTCCAAACGACCAACGGATATTGGATATTCCGGGTATCTGGCGATGGAAAGAAGGCGCAGCGGGTGAATATCAATGTAGGCAGACAGAATCCGCAGCAATTCGAAATTACTTCCGGATTGAAGCCGGGCGACAAGGTTATCGTAAGCGGATATACCCAAATCGCCAGCGAAAAAGAGATAGATTTGAGATAGATTTTATCTGAGATCATCAAAAACAATGTCTCTCATAGATAATAATATTCAATCTTTCACGTAAATAAATTATATAAAGACTAGTAAATATGAATATGTTATTACACAACCTGAAGGTTGCCCTGCGCAACATTCTCAAGTACAAGGTGCAGACTCTGGGCAGCATCCTGTCGCTTGCCATCGGTATGGTGACGCTTGCCACGGTGCATTCGTTTCTGCAGAATTTCCGCATGGCTTCCATTAACCATGAACCTTATTATGACAGGGTTTATAACCTCAGATTCGATTCCATCCAAAAACGTCAATCGGATCATTCAATTCGTATCAATGGTGATATCGTAAGGGCGGTGAAGGCGAATGGAGGACCTCGTTGCATAGAGCAGGGACCTTATGCTCCTAATGGTATGCTTACTGGCGGCTGGGCTGAGTTTACCCTAAACGGCAAGACAAAGCGAAAGATGCCGTTGGATGCCGTTCCCCTTGACCGTCATTATCCCAACTTTGTAGGTATCCGTTCTGCCATTACGGGCGAAAAGATTAAGGTGCTGGGACCGCATGATGCCATTATCAACGAAAAGCAGGCAAAGCAAATCTTTGGTGACAAGAATCCTGTGGGTGCAAGCATTCGTTTGACTAAGAACTATGGGAATTATCAGTTGAGATTGGTGGATGTCTATCAAGACTTATCATTGACTGAGCTAGACATGAGCAGTTCTGCTCTCTTTTACTCGCCATGTGAGTTGGAAGATATGGATTCTGATCAATTTAATGCTGGGAATTTGTATGTGGTGTTGAAAGAGGGATGTACGCCACAACAGTTGAAAGCAGAGGTGAACGGCAGGTTGAAACCATTGGGGCTGAAGGTAAAAACAGAAAAGCTGAAAGATCGATTGAGCGAAGAGTATTCAACCGTTGCTATAGCTCGTTCCATCACTTATCTGATAGGTTCATTGATTCTGCTGGCTGCCATCATTGGTTTTCTGAGAATGCAGACGCAGCTGTTCTGGATGCGCAGACGTGAAATCTCACTTCGAATCACCAATGGTGCCACACGCCTCCAACTTTTCTCTATGTTTGCTACCGAGGTGGTGGTGATAGTGCTGGTGGCTTATTTTGTAGCAGTATTGATGGGATCCTGGATTTGTGATTATCTGGCAAGGCCTCAGTTTGCAGAAATCACCTCCGAGTTAGGAACTATCAGTCATCTGTATCTCTATAGTCTGGCGATTGGGTTGGTGGTTATGATGCTATGTCTCGCCATCATCTGGATTGTGCTGAGTCGCATTTGCAAGCGTACGCAAGCACTCGAATCAGGAATGAGAAGAAGCCATAACCATTGGTTCCGCAATACGATGCTGGGTGTGCAGGTGATGATCAGTATGTTCTTCCTGGGTGTTACTTTCTGCCTCCTTTGCTGGGTGGGCAAGATGGCAGATTTCAACCATATTCCTGATGACGAGCGTGCATACAAGCAAAGTCTGTATCTGCAGACAAATGCGGCAGAAAATGTCCAGCGCCTTAGAGACAAGCTCATCCATTTACCGCAGGTGGAACGATGGATTCCTTATAGCTGGGGAGTTTTGCAAGTTAACGAGCTGGCAGAGAACGAGGAGTTCAGCAAGGCGGCTTGGCAAGGCGATCCTTATGCTAGCTATAATAATGTGACGAGTTATAAAATTCGGACTACATCAGATACCTCCTATCTCGATTTCTTCAAGATCAAGGTGAATTGGAAACCGAAGGCAAACCGGAAGAAATGTATTCTGGTAAATGAGGAGTTGTATAAGCAGATGCGCCAGCATCATGTTGCTCCTAATGATATATTGACCGTAGATGAGATGGATTCCTATCAGATAGCCGGAACGTTCCAGTCGATACCTTATCAGGGGAGTTTTAAAATTGATATATACTCATTCATAGTCATTGACCCTAAAGAGGCTTATGGTGCCACACATTATATTCTTGTGGCAAAGCCGGGTGAATATAAGGAGATGCAGGTTGCAGTAGATAGAATGATACAGAAATTGGAGCCTGCTGTGGTAAAACCGATGTCATCCAATCTGCGTGACTATATGGCAAGGAGCATGTTTGCGTTGGAAATACTGCAAAATATTGCGTGGATCCTGGCTATCGTGAGTCTGGCTATCTGTCTGATTAGCATTTTCAGTACGGTGATGCTGGATACGCAGACCCGCAAGAAGGAAGTGGCTATCCGCAAGGTGAATGGTGCCCTGACAAAGGATATTACCAAACTCTTCGGAAGAGCCTATCTGGTGATTACGCTCATCGCCATGGTATTTGCGGTGGTAGCCGTGTTGCTGTTCCATATCGTTCTGAGTCAGACTTTCGATATGGTAGAAATCAATCCTGTCTTCCCTATCATCCTGAGTGTTGTGATAGTGATAGGCTTCATTGCTGCCATCATCGCCTGCCAGGTACGCAAGATCATGAAGGTGGATCCTTCGGAGATTCTGGCAAAGGAATAAAATGCGTCATTTGAAAGTATAAAATATAATATGAATTTAAAGAAAAGATAATGATTATGATTCAATTAGATAATATCAAGAAAGTATTTCAGACTGAAGAGGTGGAGACTTGGGCTTTGCGTAATATCAGTTTGCAGGTGAAGGAAGGCGAGTTTGTTGCCATCATGGGACCTTCGGGATGTGGTAAATCCACATTACTTAATATAATAGGTTTGCTCAACAATCCTACAAGCGGCAGCTATCTGCTCGACGGCAAGGATGTAAGCACGCTGAAGGAGAGCGAGCGCACCTTGATAAGAAGAGGAATGATAGGTTTTGTGTTCCAGAGTTTCAACCTGATTGATGAGTTGAATGTGGTAGAGAATATCGAGTTGCCACTTCTGTATATGGGAGTTTCGGGCAAGGAGCGCCGTAAGCGTGCCGAGGATGTGATGGAGCGCGTGGCGATATCCCATCGTGCCAAGCATTTCCCGTCGCAGCTTTCGGGTGGTCAGCAGCAGCGCACCGCTATCGCCCGTGCCATCCTGCCGCATCCTAAGCTTATACTTGCCGATGAGCCTACGGGAAATCTGGATTCCAAGAATGGCAAGGAGGTGATGGAACTGCTTTCTGAACTGCACAAGGAGGGCACCACCATCGTGATGGTAACCCACTCGCTGCATGATGCCAATTATGCCGATAGAATCATCAATATGTTTGATGGTGAGATTGTGAATCAGGTGGAGATGTAGGATTTTATGATATGAAAATCGCCCGACAGCATCAAAGAATATGCTATCGGGCGATTATGTCTATATCTCTTCATCGATAAATCGGATGATTTCATCCTGCTGGTCGGGATGATACCAGTGGATTTCTGCATCTCGCTTAAACCAGGTGAGCTGCTTGCGCATGTATTCACGGCTATGCGACTGTATCTGGCGGATGGCTTCATCCTTGTCTATCTCGCCATCGAAATAGGCAAACATCTCCTTGTAGCCCACGGTTCTCAAGGCAGTGAGACCCTTGTGTGGATATACGCTGCGGGCTTCTGCCTCCAGGCCTTCCTCCATCATCATCAGTACACGCTGGTTGATTCTGTCGTACAATTCGGCACGGTCGCGGTTCAGGCCTATCTTGATGATGCGGAAAGGTCGCTGCTTCTTCTCGGCTACACGGAAAGAAGTATAGGTCTTGCCGGTCTGGTGACAGATTTCCAGGGCATGCACCACGCGGCGGGGATTCTTCTTATCTACTATCGCCCAATGCTCCGGGTCCATCTTGTGGAGTTCTTCTACCAGCGCTTCCAAGCCTTCGTCTTCCAGGCGCTGTTTCATCCAGGTACGGATGTCATCCCGCACGGTAGGAATATCGTCGATACCCTTGCATACGGCATCGATATACATCATGCTGCCGCCTGTAAGCAGCGCCACATTGTGATTCTTGAAGATTTCTTCTTCCAGGAGATTCATCACATCGGCCTCGTATTGGGCTGCGCTGTAATAATCTTCGATGTGGTGGTTTCCTACGAAATAATGCTTCACCCGCTGCTGCTGTTCGGCAGTAGGTGCTGCGGTTCCGATAGGGAGTTCTGCGAAGATTTGGCGGGAGTCGGCATTGATAATAGAAATAGAGAGATGCTCTGCCAGAGAAAGACAGAGCTCGGTCTTACCTACACCGGTAGGACCGAGCACTACAATTAAAGTTTTCATTATCGGATGATGCCTCGCTGAGAACTCTCTACGAAGTCGATGATGTACTGGATTTCCTTAGTCACCTCAAGATTCTTCTTGATTTCCTCGATACCTTCCTTCAGGATACCCTTGCTGTAGAGCAGGCGATAAGCCTCGTGGATGTTCTGGATGGTCTCGTTGCTGAAACCACGGCGACGCAAACCGATGAGGTTGATGCTGCAATAGCGGGTAGGCTCCTTGCCGGCAATGATGTAAGGAGGAATATCCTGAGAGAAACGGCAACCGCCCTGGATCATCACGTAGCCTGCGATGTGGCAGAACTGATGAACGAGAACGTTGGCACTGACGATGGCGTTGTCATCTACAACCACCTCACCGGCAAACTTGGTAGAGTTACCGATAATCAAGCCGCTGCCCAACTCGCAGTCGTGAGCCACGTGAACAGTCTCCATCAGGAGGTTGTTGCTGCCTACCACGGTCTTGCCCTTAGAGGCAGTACCACGAGAGATAGTAACGTTCTCACGGATGCTGTTGTTGTCGCCCACCTCGCAGGTTGTCACCTCGCCCTTGAACTTCAAGTCCTGAGGCTTGGTAGAGATGCTGGCGCCTGGGAAGAATTCATTATTATTGCCGATACGAGCGCCCACGTGGATGGTAACGCTGTTCTGCAATACGTTGTTATCGCCCAAAACGGTGTCCTTGTCGATATAGCAGAAAGGACCGATAATGTTGTTGTCACCGAGTTTTGCCTCTGGATGAACAAACGCTAATGGACTAATCTGATTCATATTTCTATCTTATTATTACTTGTTCTTAACAATCTGTGCAGTGAAAGTAGCCTCTGCCACCACCTGGTCGCCTACGAACATATAGCCCTTCATTGAGCTGATGCCATGGCGCACGGGTGCGAGCAACTCCACACGGAAGAGGAGGGTATCACCTGGAACCACCTTCTTGCGGAACTTCACGTCGTCGAGCTTCATGAAGTAAGTGCTCCAGCGCTCAGGCTCTTCCAGCTGGTTCAATACGAGCAGACCGCCACACTGTGCCATCGCCTCTACCTGAAGAACTCCTGGCATTACTGGCTCCTCAGGGAAGTGACCGGTAAAGAATGGCTCGTTGCTGGTTACGTTCTTAACGCCCACGATGCTGGTAGGACCCATAGCAATGACCTTATCAACCAACTGCATTGGGTAGCGATGAGGCAGGAGCTGGCGGATGCGGATGTTATCCATGATTGGCTCCTCGTTTGGATCGTAGATAGGAGCCTGGATTTCGTGCTTGCGGATCTCCTTGCGCATGAGACGGGCGAACTTGTTGTTCACGGTATGGCCCGGACGGGTTGCGATGATGCGACCCTTGATAGGCTTACCGATGAGCGCCATATCGCCGATGATGTCGAGCAGTTTATGGCGTGTACACTCGTTCTCCCACTGCAATGGGCGGTGCTGGATGTAACCCAACTTGCTGGCATCCATGTGAGGCACCTTGAGATGGTCGGCGAGCTGATCGAGCTGTGCCTGTTCTACCTGGCGCTCGTAGATAACGATGGCATTGTCCAAGTCGCCACCCTTGATAAGGTTAGCCTGGAGCAATGGCATGATATCGCGAACGAAAACGAAGGTACGTGCAGAAGCAATCTCGTCAACATAGGTCTCCATCTTGTCGAGGGTAGCAAACTGGCTGTTGATGAACTTGCTCTCGAAGGAACACATCGCCGTGATGCTGAACTCCTCGTCTGGAAGAATGGTGATGACAGAACCGTTGTCGTCCTTCACTTCAATCTTATGACGGATGATATAGTAGTCCTTCTCTGCATTCTGCTCCTGGATGCCCACGCTCTGAATCTTCTCTACATACATGGATGCAGAGCCGTCGAGGATAGGGAACTCAGGACCGTTTACCTGGATGAAACAGTTGTCGATGCCGAGAGCATAGAGTGCTGACATACCGTGCTCGATGGTAGAGATGCGGATATCGCCCTTGCCGAGTACGGTGCCACGCTGGGTTTCAACGACATTCTCAGCTACAGCCTGGATGATAGGCTCGCCTTCGAGGTCGATGCGCTGTATCTTATAACCGGTGTTCTCTGGTGCAGGATTGAAAGTCACGGTGAGGCTCAAGCCTGTGTGCAATCCCTTGCCGCAAAGAGAGAAGCTACCTTTCAGTGTCTTCTGTTTTGACATAATTATATATAGTTTTATTTATTTTTCTTCAGTTCTTCAATCTGTTTCTTCAGGTCGTTGAGTTCCTTGTACATGTCAGGCAGGCGACGGAAGATGGCCTGTGACTTGAAGTAAGCACGCTGCTCCATAGGAGGAGTACCGATGAGCTGCTGGCCGCTCTTGAGGCTGCTTGGCACACCGCTCTGTGCTCCGAGGAACACCTTGTCGCCGATGGTGATGTGACCGGCGATACCTACCTGTCCGCCAAACATACACCATTCGCCTACCTTGGTACTGCCGGCTACACCCACCTGTGCAGACATCACGGTGTTGGCACCGATGTCGGTGTTGTGGGCAATCTGAACCATGTTGTCGAGTTTCACGCCCTTGCGAACGTAGGTAGAGCCCATGGTAGAGCGGTCAACGCAAGTGTTGGCACCAATCTCCACATCATCCTCGATGGTTACGATACCGATCTGAGGAATCTTGTCGTATCCATCAGGTCCTGGAGCGAAGCCGAAGCCATCAGCACCGATGACGCAACCTGCATGGAGAGTCACGTTATCGCCGAGCTTACAGCCGTGATAAATGGTTACGTGAGGGTAGATGAGGGCATTCTTGCCGATCTTCACACCCTCGCCGATGTAAGCGTGAGGATAAATCTGGCTACCTTCGCCCACCTCTGCGCCATCGCTGATATAGGCGAAAGCACCGATATAGACGTTCTCAGCCACCTTAGCCTTTGGAGAAACGAAAGCCAATGGGTCGATGCCCGTCTTCTTAGGTTTCATTGATTCATACATCTGGAGCAACTTTGCCACGCACTCGTATGCATTCTTCACACGAATGAGGGTGGTAGAAACAGGATGATCCAATTCCACGTTCTCGTCGATAAGTACGATGCTCGACTTTGTGTCGTACACGAAGTGAGTATATTTAGGGTTTGAAAGGAACGAGATAGCGCCTTCCTTGCCTTCTTCGATTTTAGCGAAGGTGTTGACTGTTGCGTTCTCATCACCTTCCACACGGCCCTGAACGAACTGGGCTATTTGCGCTGCGGTAAATTCCATATTTATCAATCTTCTAGTTTGTTTTACTTAGGGTCTCCTTGCAAGATTCTCTTTTAGGAAACACATTTTGTTTGCAAAAATAACAAAATAAATTTAGAATCTTGTCATTCTTTCGTAATATTTTGCTTTTTTCGCCAACAAATGGGTATTTTTTAGGCGCAAAGCCTCTTTTTCAAGATACTTTGCGCCTAAAATCTTATTTTTGGTGGGGGATTGCAAATCCCCCGGTTTAATAGGTCGAACCTTTTTTACGGCGGATTTCAAATCCGCCGGGACGCCTAGCAGAAGACTTTCTTGCTGGGACGCCTAGCGGAAGTCTTTCTTGCCGGGACGCCTAGCGGGAGGCTTAGCCCAGCTTGGCAAGCTCGGCTGCCATTTGCTCCTGCAGCTCCTTTGCCTTCTGGCCTGCTACCTCTGCGAAGTCATCGCCATTGCTAGCGTAGATGATGCCGCGAGATGAATTGACGAGCAGACCGCAATCCTTGATGATACCATACTTGCAAACCTCCTGGAGGCTACCACCCTGGGCACCTACACCTGGTACGAGGAGGAAGTGGTTAGGAGCCACCTTGCGGATGTCCTCAAACATCTGACCCTGAGTAGCACCTACTACGTACATCATGTTCTCATCGTTGCCCCATTCCTGGCTCTTCTTCAGAACCTTCTCGAAAAGGCGCTCGCCTTCCTTGTCCTCTGTGAGCTGGAAGTCGTGGCTACCCTTGTTGCTGGTCAAAGCCAGAAGGATGACCCACTTGCCTTCATACTCGAGGAATGGCTTGACTGAATCCTCGCCCATGTAAGGAGCTACGGTTACGGAATCGAGATTATACTCCTCGAAGAAAGTCTGGGCATACATCTTGGATGTGTTGCCGATATCGCCACGCTTGGCATCAGCGATGATGAAATGGTTTGGATAGTGGCTCTTGAGATACTTGATGGTGTTCTCGAAGGCAATCATACCGTCGATGCCACGGCTCTCGTAGAAAGCCAGGTTTGGCTTGTAAGCCACACAGTAAGGAGCGGTTGCGTCGATGATAGCCTGGTTGAACTTAAACATCATCTCTGCTTCTGCGCCTTGGATGTCTTCACTCTCAGTGATGCACTTAGGTAACTTATTGATATCTGTATCAAGACCTACGCACAAGAAACTCTTCTTGGCGAAAATCTGCTCTACAAGTTCTTTTCTGTTCATAATATGGTATTTACGATGATTCATCGCTCCGTTAATCAGAGCGGTGAATAAGGGTTTATAATTCTGTTTCTTTCAGTTTCTCTGCATTCTCAGCCACGGTCAGGGCATCAATCATATCCTGGATGTTACCAGCCAGGAAACCATTGAGGTCGTGGGTGGTGTAACCGATACGGTGGTCGGTAACACGGCCCTGTGGGAAGTTGTAGGTACGAATCTTCGCACTACGGTCACCGGTAGAGACGAGGCTCTTACGGCGGCTGGCGATATCGTCAACATACTTCTGATGCTCACGGTCGTGGATGAAGGTATAGAGGCGGCTCAGGGCACGTTCCTTGTTCTTTGGCTGGTCACGGGTCTCGGTACACTCGATGAGAATTTCCTCTACCTCGCCTGTGTTAGGGTTCTTCCAAGGATAGCGGAGGCGAACTCCAGACTCCACCTTGTTCACGTTCTGACCACCGGCACCTGAGCTTCGGAAGGTATCCCACTTGATATCGCCTTCGTTGATGTTCACCTCAAACTTGTCTGCCTCTGGCAATACAGCCACGGTAGCGGCTGAGGTATGCATACGGCCCTGAGTCTCAGTAGCAGGCACACGCTGAACACGGTGAACACCAGACTCATACTTCAAGGTACCATAAACGTCTGTTCCGCTTACGGCGAAGTCGATTTCCTTGTATCCACCCACAGCACCCTCAGAGACAGAAGTCACGCTGATGGTCCATCCCTTAGACTCGCAATATTTCTTATACATGGCAAAGAGGTCGCCAGCGAAGAGGGCAGCCTCGTCGCCACCGGCACCGCCACGGATCTCCATCTGTACATTCTTGGCATCCTCTGGGTCCTTAGGAACCAGGGCAATCTTGATTTCCTCTTCGAGCTTAGGCTGCAGAGCCTCGTTCTCGTTGAGTTCCTCGCGCGCCATCTCCTTCATTTCAGGGTCGCTTTCGTTGGCGAGGATATCCTTAGCCTCCTTGATGCTGTTCAGACAGTTGATGTATCGCTTGCGTGCGTCCATGATGTCGCCAAGGTCTTTCCACTCCTTGGTGAGCTTCACGTAGCGTGGCTGGTCGGCGATGACATCAGGGTCGGTAATGAGGGTGCTTACTTCCTCGTATCGGCTCTCTAAGCCTTCTAGCTTCTGTAATATGTTGTTATTATCCATTAATTTTAAATTCTTTTTTAGTATTCGAATGTTCCGAATTCGCTCTTGATGGTCAGGCTGCGCTTGCCTTCCTCGATGTGACCTACAATCTGGGCATCGATGTTGAAGCTCTTGCTGATGGCGATAACCTTCTCGGCTACCTCTGGGCGAACGTAGATTTCCATGCGGTGACCCATGTTGAATACCTGGTACATCTCCTTCCAGTCGGTCTCAGAGCAGTCGTGGATTGCCTTGAAGAGTGGAGGTACTGGGAACATGTTGTCTTTCACTACCTTGCAGTTTTCGCCTACGAAGTGCAGAACCTTGGTCTGGGCACCACCTGTACAGTGAACCATACCGTGAACCTCTGGGCGAAGCTCATCCAGGAGCTTCTTGATTACTGGGGCATAGGTACGGGTAGGAGAGAGTACCAGCTCGCCGGCGTTGATAGGAGAACCCTCAACCTCATCGGTCAACTTATACTTGCCGCTGTAAACCAACTCGTCTGGCACGGCGTGGTCGTAGCTCTCAGGATAGTTCTCTGCGAGATACTTGGCGAATACATCGTGGCGGGCAGAAGTCAAACCGTTGCTACCCATACCGCCGTTGTACTTCTTCTCGTATGTAGCCTGACCGGTAGAAGAAAGACCTACGATAACATCACCCGGACGGATGTTGGCATTGTCGATGACGTCGCTGCGCTTCATGCGGCAGGTCACGGTAGAGTCAACGATGATGGTACGAACCAGGTCGCCCACATCGGCAGTCTCACCGCCGGTAGGATAGATGCCGATACCCATCTCGCGCATCTCGTGGAGCAGGTCGTCGGTACCGTTGATGATAGCCGAGATTACCTCGCCAGGGATGAGCATCTTGTTGCGGCCGATGGTAGAGCTAACGAGGATGTTATCTACGGCACCCACGCAGAGCAGGTCGTCGGTATTCATCACGATAGCATCCTGAGCGATACCCTTCCATACAGAGAGGTCGCCAGTCTCCTTCCAGTACATGTATGCCAAGCTAGACTTGGTACCTGCACCGTCGGCATGCATAATGTTGCAATACTCTGGGTCACCTCCCAGGATATCAGGGATAATCTTGCAGAAAGCCTGTGGGAAGATACCCTTGTCGATGTTCTTGATAGCGTTGTGAACATCTTCCTTTGCTGCGCTTACACCGCGCATCATGTATCTATTGTTACTCATATTCTTATTTTGAACTTTGATCTTTGAACTTTATGTTATGCTTATTTTTCTTCTTGCCAGAAATCCCATGATGCAAAAGCTTGCAGTAAGAGCATTTCCAAGCCATTCTTCACTGTGGCTCCGTGCTCTTTTCCCTTCTTCATGAAGAGGGTTTCATCGGGATTGTAGATGAGGTCGTAGAGTAGTGTATGGGTATCCATCGCCTCGTAAGGCAGTGGAGGGCACTCATCTACATGAGGATACATACCTACAGGAGTACAATTCACGATGACATTGTATTCCTTGATGACCTCAGGTGTGATTTTATCGTATTGGATAGTACCAGGACGTTCGTATCGACTCACGAAAACAGTCTCCAGTCCGAGCGATTTCAAGCCGTAGTTGATGGCTTTGGATGCACCGCCAGTACCGAGAATCAATGCCTTCTTGTGGAAAGACTCGATGAAAGGTTCGATGCTCTGGGTGAAACCGATGACATCACTGTTGTATCCCTTGAGGATAGTCTCGTCGCCTTTATGCTCCACTTTCACCACGTTGACAGCTCCGATGGCATTTGCCTCAGGGCTAACCTGATCAAGATAACTGATTACCTTCTCCTTGTAAGGGATGGTTACATTGAGGCCTTTTAACTCCGGATTGGAGTCGAGAATCTCGGTGAGATCCTCGATGGATGGAATCTCGAAGTTGATATATTGGGCATCGATGCCCTCGTTCTCAAACTTCTCGTTGAAGTAGCCTTTTGAGAACGAATGTCCTAGGGGATAACCTATGAGTCCATACTTGTCCATAATATCTTTGTTTTATTTTGTTGCGAAATAAAGGGTGCAGATGCCGAAGGTGAGTCTCTTGAACTCAGCCTTTTCGAATCCTGCCTTCTTGAATACCTCCATCATCGTTTCTCCCTGTGGGAATGCCTCGATGGTCTTGGTGAGATAGCTGTAGGCACTCTGGTCTTTCGATATCAGCTTGCCGTAGATAGGCAATACGGTATGCGAATAGATGTGGAACAGCTGCTTCATCGGGAAGCTGACTGGAGTGGTGAGTTCCACGATGCAGAGATGTCCTCCCTTCTTCAGTACTCGGCACATTTCGCGCAGTCCCTGGTCCAGGTTCTGGAAGTTGCGGATGCCGAAGGCGGCTGTTACCGCATCAAAGGTGTTGTCTTCGTATGAGAGGTTGAGGCAGTCTTCCTTGTCGAAGCGGATTACCTGGTCAAGTCCCAGCTGCTTCACTTTCTGTCTTCCTATCTCCATCATCCCCTGCGAGATATCTGCTCCCACGAGCTTGTCGGGATGCAGCATCTGTGCGGCAAGGATGGCGAAGTCGCCGGTACCTGTGGCGATGTCGAGCATTTTCTTTGGAGAGAAGGGCGCAAGCCGCTTGATTGCCTTCTTGCGCCATCCCTTATCGATATCCCACGAGAGACGGTGGTTCAGGGTATCGTAGGTAGGGGCGATGTTATCAAACATCTCCTCTACCAACTTTCCCTTTTCTCCTGTGCCCTCGTAGGGCTTAATCTGTTCTTGTTTATACATTCTTTATATATTACTTACTTTTGTCGAGCAATATACCTTATTTATATATTACTTGTGTGCAGCAAGCCACTCGCTTACGTTCTTCTCGATGCGGGCAGCGATGTCGCCTTCCTCTGCAGCCTTGTCGAACTTCTCGCCTGTGATGTGCTCGTACAGCTCGATGTAGCGGTCGGATACACTCTCTGCATACTCGTCAGTAATCTCTGGCATAGTCTGACCAGGCTGGTTCATGAAGTTATGCTCGATGAGCCACTGGCGAACGAACTCCTTAGAAAGCTGGCGCTGAGGCTCACCCTTCTCGAACTTCTCCTCGTAACCGTCTGCGTAGAAGTAGCGGCTAGAGTCTGGAGTGTGGATCTCGTCGATGAGATAAACCTTACCGTCGCGCTTGCCGAACTCATACTTGGTATCAACGAGGATCAATCCCTGCTTGGCAGCGATTTCCTGACCACGGGCGAAGATGCGGCGTGTATAGTCCTCCATTACAGCGTAATCCTCTGCACTAACAATACCCTGTGCGATGATCTCTTCCTTAGAGATGTTCATATCGTGACCCTCGTCAGCCTTTGTAGTAGGGGTGATGATAGGCTCTGGGAAACGCTCGTTCTCGCGCATTCCGTCAGGCAACTTCACACCGCAGATCTCGCGGCATCCCTTCTGATAGTCACGCCATGCACTACCGGTGAGGATAGAACGGATGATCATCTCCACGCGGAAACCTTCGCACTTCAAACCTACTGTAACCATTGGGTCTGGAGTAGCCAACTTCCAGTTTGGACAGATATCTGTAGTTGTGTCCAGGAACTTAGCTGCAATCTGATTGAGCACCTGACCTTTGAATGGAATACCCTTTGGCAGAACAACATCGAATGCTGAGATTCTGTCGGTAGCGACCATCACGAGGATGTCGTCGTTAATGTCATACACATCACGTACTTTACCGTGGTAAACACTCTTCTGTCCATCGAAATGGAAATCTGTTTTTGTTAATGCTTTCATTTTATTTAATTTATAATTAATTTGTTTTTTGAGCTTCCCGTGCTTCTGCTCTCTCCTTGTCATACTTGTCGTATGCGTTGACGATGCGGGTTACGAGCTTGTGTCGCACAATATCCTTCTGTCCCAGTTTCACGACTCCGATTCCTTCTACTCCTTCCAGGATCTTGAGCGCCTCTTTCAGTCCACTTCGCTGTTCGCGAGGCAAGTCTATCTGTGTCAGGTCGCCTGTAATGATCATCTTGGTGTTCATACCCATACGGGTGAGGAACATTCTGATCTGCTGTGAGGTTGTATTCTGCGCCTCGTCGAGGATGACGACGGCGTCGCTGAGGGTGCGTCCACGCATGAAGGCGAGTGGCGCAATCTGGATAATGTGCTTTTCCATCATATCTTGCAACTTGACGGCAGGAATCATATCTTCCAACGCATCATAGAGCGGTTGCAGGTAAGGGTCTATCTTATCTTTCATGTCGCCCGGCAGGAATCCGAGCTTTTCGCCTGCTTCTACGGCAGGTCTTGAGAGGATGATCTTCTTGATAGCTTTCTCCTTGAGGGCTTTCACGGCAAGGGCGATGCTGAGGTAGGTCTTACCGGTTCCGGCAGGACCCACAGCAAATATCATATCGTTCTTTTCGTAAGCCTCGATGAGCTGCTGCTGGTTCTCGCTGCGGCTCTTGATAGGTCGGCCGCTGATGCTATATACCAGCACGCCTTTCACGGAGTCTGCTTTGGTCTGTTTGCCTTTCACAATATCAAGGATATCCTCTTCATTGAGCATGTTGTATTTAGCTAAGTGCTTGCGCATCAGCTCAATGTCTTCTTCTGCTTTCGCCATTTCCTCCTCGTCGCCGAGCACACGAATCACGTTGTCGCGTGCAACGATACGCAACTTAGGATACAGTGACTTAATCATCTGTAGGTTACCATTTCCTACGCCATAGAACATCACTGGATCTATATCTTCGAGTATAATATGTTTCTCTATCAAAATATTTATATTTCTTATTGGTTTGCAACCTTAATGTTCTAAATAATGTTATATAACGCTGCAAAATTACTACTTTTCTGTGAATTGAGCAAATATTTCAATACTTTTTGTTACCTTTGCAGGAAATTTTTAGTTATGAAGATTAGTAAGAATAGATATTTGCAAGTTTTTTTGGTTGTCGTGCTGTTGCTGGCACTGGTCCGTGTTATTTTTCCGAGTGTTGCAGAGCCTAGGTTGACGGCTCATTCTGATGGAAAAGACAGTACGGCAATCGATTCATTGAGAGGAGATTTAATGGCTTCGGCTGGTGCTCAGGATGAACTGTCGGTAACTCCTGATACAGCCTCTGATGGCAGATTTTCGATATTTTTCGATAAGAATGGCAAGGAGGTGAAGCATCGCATTTTCTCGGTGCCTCATTTCGGAAATACCTTCCCTGATCAGCAGAATGTACAGATTGTGGCTGCCGGCAAGCATGGTGTGGCTCCGGTTCAGAACCGTGAGGAGGCTGAGCATAGCAAGGGTAAACTGGTGTATGTGGGCAGCAATCCTTTCTTTTATGTGGATAAGCTGAACAACAGTATTCCTTATCTGGTGCCTAGGGCTTCGGTATTGTTGCAGGATATCGGTAGGGCGTATTTTGATTCGCTGCAGATTAAGGGCATTCCTTTGCATAAGATCATCGTTACCAGTATCTTGCGTACCAAGGATGATGTGTCGAAACTGAGAACCCGAAACGGTAATGCTACCGAGAATTCGTGCCATCTCTATGGTACTACCTTCGATGTCTGCTACAACCGGTATAAGCAGATTCAGACGGAGAAACAACCTCGCCGTCAGGTGCAGAATGATACCCTGAAGTGGGTTTTCAGCGAGGTGTTGAGGGATTTCCGTGAGAAGAACCGCTGTTATATCAAATACGAGGTGCACCAGGGTTGCTTCCATATCACCGTAAGATAAGGTTATTACCATAAGATTAATCTTTTATGGCAAAAAAACAAAAAAGCTAGCAGATTTTTCCTGCTAGCTTTTTTCGTTCTTTTATTTAGCTCTTTTCCTGAATCTTCTGCAGGTCGGCTTCTTCGCCTACCAGCCAGATGATGTCGCCCTTTTCGAAAACGCGGGAAGGGAGAATGTGGGTGAGGTTCTCCTGACCCTCTTCCAATCCTACAACCATACAGTTGTACTTGTTGCGGATTCCGCTCTCTTCCAACGTCTTGCCCAGAAATTCGCTGCCGCCGCTGATGATGAGCTGGCGGAGCTTCATCTCCCGCTTCTCTATCTCCAGATCTTCCGGTGCTAGCTCGGTGGTGAGCGCCTGGGCAAACTTGTGTACCTGGTCGTCGTTGCCGATGATCTGAAGCTTATCGCCAGGGAATATCATGGTGTCGCCATTCGGGATGTTCAGGCGCTGCGACCCCCTTCGGATGCTGCTCATATCGATGCCGAAACGCTGGCGGAGATGCAGTTCCTTCAGTGATTTGCCACACCAGATGCTGTCTTCCGGTACCTCGATTTCACTGATATGGATATCTCTGTCCAGCAGATGACCCTCGTAGAGCGGGCGCTTTTCGCCGTTCACCTGTGCGGCAATATCGCGCGAACGCAGGTTGTGCAGGAAGAGGCGCTCCATCACGATGCTTCGTTTCTTGATGTGGCGCGAACCCAACATCAGCAGTACAATCACGGCTCCGATGCATACCATCAGCGCATTGGTGAAGCGCGACAGATAGTTGATGATATAGAAGATGAAGCCCAGGGCAATGACGTATCTCACGAATATCGTGAAGAGCAGCGGAATGCGGTTGATACTGCTCTCCACCCACAGTCGCTTCCATTCCGGGCTGTGATTCTTCTTCATCACGATGGCTCGCAGGAAAGGCGATATGAGTACGATGGTGAGCAGACCCGTGATGGCGTTAGCGTACCAGTGAAGATTCCAGCCTGGCAGCATATTGCGCATCAGAGGCAGGACGAAGGTGAACATCATCGCTATCGCCGCAGCCGAAAGGATGGAGTATGCCACGGTATTGATGACCATCTGCCGAATCAGCGATTTCCACTTGCTCTGCTGTTGGGTAGAGGGGCGGCTCATCGCAAAATGGTTCAGGATATTGATGAATTTGCTAGGCAGATGCTTCTCCATCAGCTGATAGGAAGGCTGCGCCAGTCGGATCATGTAAGGGGTGAGGAAGGTGGTGATGACTGAAACTGCCACCACTACCGGATAGAGGAAGTTGCTGATAACTCCCAGCGACAATCCCAGTGAGGCGATGATGAAGGAAAACTCGCCAATCTGCGCCATCGAGAATCCGCAGCGCATCGCCGACTTCAATGATTCGCCGCCCAGCATGAATCCGAAGGTTCCCAATGTTGCCTGTCCTATCAGAATGGCTGCCACGAGGGCGAGGATAGGAACGGCATATTCTACCAGAATGTTGGGATCTACCAGCATACCTACCGATACGAAGAAGATGGCTCCGAAGAGATTCTTCACCGGTTCTACCAGCTTGATAATCTTCTCAGCCTCAATGGTTTCTGCCAGGATGCTACCCATGACGAAGGCTCCGAAAGCGCTTGAAAAACCTACCTTGGTAGATAATACCGCCATGCCGCAGCACAGTCCCAGGGAAACGATGAGCAGGGTTTCGCCATTGATGAACTTCCTGACGGAGCGCAGGAAGAGCGGGATGGCAAAGATGCCCACGATAAACCATAATACCAGGAAGAAGCCAATCCTCAGTACCGATGTGAACATCTGTTCGCCATCCGGATTGTTGCCTCCGGCGATGGCGGAAAGCATCACCATCATCACGATGGCAAGGATGTCTTCCAGGATGAGCACGCTCATCACCATGGAGGCAAACTTCTGTTGCCGCAGTCCCATATCGTCGAAAGCCTTATATATAATGGTGGTGGAACTCATGGCGAGCATACCACCCAGGAAGATGCAGTCCATCCTGCCCCAGCCGAAGCTGTGACCCACGCTGATGCCCAGCATCATCATGGAAAAGACGATGACGATGCAGGCGATGATGGGCGAGGCTCCCATCTTCACGATTTTCTTGAAGGAGAAATCGAGACCGAGCGAGAAGAGGGTGAAGATGACTCCGATGTCTGCCCAGGTCTGGATATCCGTCTCGTCCATCACCGACATGGTGTAGGGCATGTGGGGCGACACGAGGAAGCCCGCCACGATGTAACCCAGTACCAGGGGCTGCTTGAGCCGCTTGAAGATGAGGGTAACAATGCCAGCCACCATCAGGATGAGGGCGAGGTCTTTTACTAAATAGGGAATTTCTGCCATATTTTTCTTTTTATGAAAATGATAATCTCTCTAGAAAAGAGACTTTTTATGAAAATGATAATCTCTCTAAAAAATAGTCAGTTTATGAAAATGGGGAATTTAGATTTCTCCTAAATTCCCCATATATATTAGTCGTTATACTCTTCTGTGATTTCCGCAATCTTCACAATGGTATCCACTACCTTCTGCATCACCTGTACGCTCACGAATTCGTGAGGACCGTGGAAGTTGACGCCACCGGCAAAGATGTTTGGACAAGGAAGACCCTTGAAGCTGAGCTGTGCACCATCTGTACCGCCACGGATAGGCTCTACGCGAGGTGGAACGCCACTCTCCTGCATGGCACGGAGCACGATGTCGATGACATGCATGTTTGGATCAATTTTCTCCTTCATGTTGTAGTACTGGTCGTAGATTTCTGCCGTAACAGTTCCCTCGCCGTACTTCTCGTTCATCTTCTTGACGCAGTCTTCGATGAAATCCTTGCGAGCCTCAAACTTCTGTCGGTCGTGGTCGCGGATGATATAGCTGAGCTTGGCCTCCTCGCAGCGGCTTTCGATGCCGAGCAGGTGGTAGAAGCCCTGGTAACCTTCGGTCTGTTCAGGAGTTTCTGCCTCAGGAATCATGTTCTGGAATTCCACAGCCAGTCGGCTTGCGTTGATCATCTTGCCCTTGGCATAGCCTGTATGCACGCTCACGCCCTTGATGTGGATCTTGGCAGCAGCAGCATTGAAGTTCTCGTATTCCAGGTCGCCCAGGTCGCCGCCGTCGATGGTGTAAGCCCAGTCGCAGCCGAACTTCTCTACATCGAAGTGATGGGCGCCCATGCCGATTTCCTCGTCTGGATTGAAGCCCACGCGGATGTCTCCGTGCTTGATTTCCTTATGGTCGCGGAGGTAGCACATTGCCTGTACGATTTCAGCGATGCCCGCCTTGTCGTCTGCACCGAGCAGGGTAGTTCCATCAGTTACGATGATGTCCTCGCCCTTGTGCGCCTTGAGTTCAGGGAATTTTTCTACGCTGGAGATGATGCCCGGACTGAGTTCGATATCCTCGCCGTCGTAATTCTCGATGACGCGAGCCTTGATGTCTTTTCCGCTGGCATCAGGACTGGTGTCCATGTGAGAGATGAAGCCGATGGTAGGAGTCTTTTTCTTGGTATTGCCCTTCAGGGTGGCGTAGATGTAGCCCATATCGTCCATCTCTACGTCGCTCAGACCTTCTTCCTCCAGTTCGTGCTTCAGGTACTTGGCAAATTCCAACTGTTTTGCCGTGCTTGGCACACTTTCTGAGTCTTCACTCGACTGTGTGTCGAATTTTGTATAGTTAATGAAACGTTCTACTAAATCCATGTTCTTAAATTAAATTTTAATGTAGTAGTGATCTCGGTGGGACTCAAACCCACGACCTTCAGAACCGGAATCTGACGCTCTATTCAACTAAGCTACGAGACCAGAATTGGTGATTTATCGGCAAGCGCCGCCTACCCCTTAGGAGTAATTGACTGCAAAAGTACATTTTTTATTTCGAATAACCAAATATTTGGCTCATTTTTTTTCTATATATATAATGTATAGGGAGAAAATGCGGTGAATTTCTCTACAAAATGATACTTAAAATCTAAAAAATGCTATCATTTTGCGAAATATTTTCGAAAAACGCTTGCAGATTAATAATAAATTTGTATCTTTGCAGCGTGAAAGTAAGATAAACAGTAAAATAAGAAACTATAAACGATATATAATAGATAAAATGAGTAATCTGATAAAACCCGAAGGGTATGAGGCGCTGCTGGATATGCGCCAGACCGAAATGGGTATCAAAATGATAAAAGAGTTCTTCCAGCAGAACCTGTCCACAGAGTTGCGCTTGCGCCGTGTCACCGCCCCTCTCTTCGTATTGAAGGGTTTGGGTATCAATGACGACCTGAATGGAGTGGAGCGCCCTGTAACTTTCCCTATCAAGGATTTGGGTGATGCAAAAGCTGAGGTGGTTCACTCTCTGGCTAAATGGAAGCGCTTGACCTTGGCAGAATATGAGATAGAGCCGGGCTATGGTGTCTATACCGATATGAATGCCATCCGTGCCGATGAGGAACTTGATAATCTTCATTCGCTCTATGTGGACCAGTGGGACTGGGAGGCTGTGATTACGAAGGGTGATCGTACCATCTCATTCCTTGAAGATGTGGTTCGCCGCATCTATGCAGCCATCCTCCGCACCGAGTTCCTGGCTTGCGAGCACTATCCACAGCTGAAGCCTTTCCTGCCAAAGGAGATTCATTTTATCCATGCGCAGGATTTGCTCGATATGTATCCTGACAAGACTCCTAAGGAGCGCGAGGATGCTATCTGCAAGAAATATGGTGCCGTATTTGTAGAAGGTATCGGCGGAAAGTTGAGCGATGGAAAGAAGCATGATGGACGTGCTCCTGACTATGACGACTGGAGCACCATAGCCGAGAATGGCAAGGAGGGATTGAATGGTGATATCCTGATCTGGTATCCGGTGTTGGGCAGAAGCTTCGAGCTGAGCTCTATGGGTATCCGTGTTGACAAGGAGAGCCTGCTTCGCCAGTTGAAGCTGGAAGGCAAGGAAGATAGAGAGAAGCTCTATTTCCACCAGCAGCTCCTGAACGACAAGTTGCCATTGAGTATCGGTGGTGGTATCGGTCAGAGCCGTCTCTGCATGGTGCTGCTCCACAAGGCGCACATCGGCGAGATTCAGGCTAGTATCTGGCCGGAAGATATGAGAACAGAATGTGAGAAGGCAGGAATGCCGCTCATCTAGAGATAAAAAGATTGTTAAGTTGGTATCCTGGTCATATCAACATATTTTTTTAATGAATATTAGAGAGATTATCAACATACGATTATAAGTTCATAGATATTATATAAATGAGAATCCCGACCCTCCTTCTTCTTGGAGAGTCGGGATCATCATTTTTATGATTGTTCTTTCCTGATGTTTTCCGAATTGTTTCCGAATCCTTTCCGAATTGTTTCCGGAAGAACTAGAAGTAATAGGTGAAACCCATAGTGGCTGCACGGTTGCCGAAATGCTGACCGGCGATATCGTGGAATCTGCCTTCCAGGGTAAGATGCTTGCCAATGTTCTTATACACGCCCACCTCGGCATAGAGATTGGCTGGCGTATAGGCTGGCGTAAGCGTGTGGCGGCGGGTGCACCAGATCATATTGGATGTCAGGCGCCAGCCAGCAGGCAATGAAAGCTGTGGAGCCAGCTTGAATATCGCAAAATTGCTGTATTTGCTGGTTTTAGAGTTCATACCTTCTTCGCCTCCGAAAATCTCAGCCTTTTCCCAGAAGTAATTCACTCCGGCGGTAATCCTCAGCATTCCCTTATGCCAGAAGGCTGTAGTTCCGATGCCCAGTGTGTTGTCGCGATCTATACCCGGAAGATCCTGATGGATATTCTTGATAGAACTGCTTACCACGAGATTCGGCTTGCTGTAGGTATGCTTCAGCTCTGCCACGTAGGCAAGGCGCTCGCTGATGTCCTTGGTGTAGTATGGACGCCAAGCCCCCTCCATATCGCCTGCTGTAACGAAATCGCCAAAATCGGCATTGAAGATTCGGCGGCAGAAGGTGCCCTGCAGGGTATGGCCCGGTGCAAAGTTGTGATATATGCTCACCGTGTAGCTATGGTTATGGGTACTATGCTTCCAGTTCTTTTCTGTGGCAATCTGCTTCGGACGGAAATTGATGGTGCGGAATCGGTCGCCTATCATGAAGCCCCATTTGCCGATGGTATAATCCAGCTGCGCATACAGATCCTGATAGTTGGAGTGGTTGGTGTAATCAGCCACGCAGTTCTTCTCGATAGACAGTCCGCCCTCGAAACCGGCTGTAAGCCAGAGATTCTCTGAAATCACCGGAGTAGCATATTCCACCACCATAAACGGATAGGTGGCGTGGTTGCGATAAGGTGCCGCACTGGCATCTGCCGCATTTCCGCCGTTGTCGCTGATGTTCTCGGCACCCAGGGTAAAGAGGATGCTCGCTCCCTTGTCGCCCAGCTGGCGGGTATAGTCTGCCTGGAGATGGTAGGCGCGCACATAGTCGGCTGGCGTACCGGTAAGATGGTTTCGGGTGTAGGTCTGCATCGCATCCACTTCCAGCATGTCCTTCTCGGTAGGAGTCCAGAGGATGTTCATCTTGGCTCCCTCGTGCGAATAGTGATTGATGAGGCTTGAGCCATCACCGGCATAGGAACCCAGGTCGTTGTTGGAGGTGCGCTGCATGTTGCCCTCTACGTGGGTCAGAATGCGCAGCTTGTCCTGCTGGCTCAATACGCTCACGATGCCCTTTCCGCCGCCATAGGTGTCGCCGAAGAGACCTACTCTTCCGCTCACTCCGTTTTCACCCTTGCGCAGGGTGATGTCAATCACCTTTTTCAGACTGCTGCATCCCTTCATCACCTCAGAGTTCTGACAAACCTTGATGCTCTCTATCTCCCTCGCCTTGAAATGATGGAGCAGGGTAGCGTAGTCGAGACCATATTCCTGGTTGTCGATGCGGATGACAAACTTGCCGTAGAGATTGGCGAAAGGATCACCGCCGATGATGTTGTTACCGTCCATCGTAAGGACTTCTGGGCACATCATCAGCACATCGAGGAGCGATTCCTCACCCGTGAGATCCATCTCAGATACGTGCATGATGTAGCGGTCGCCGATGTGTTCTATCGGTGCCGCCATTGTAGGATTAGTAAAGCCTCCGAGCGCCATAGCGAGCAGCAGGAGGCGGCTGGTTTTTATCATTTTATTCTTTCTCATACTTTCTTTTTTATGTTAAGTTGTAGCATTTAGGTTTTGTCCCATCGCCTGTCCCTACCCGAAAAGCAGGGTGATAAGCGGGATGGTGAGGATGCTGCCCAGTGTAGTGATGAATGTCAACTCTGTGATGAGCGCCGGGTTCCTGCCGTATTTGAGGCAGAACATGGTGCCGAAGCTAGCTACAGGCATCGCAATCACCACGGTGTTGATATTATTCACCACGTCGCTCACGCCGCATACCTTGAAGAAGAAGTAGAGGCTCAGCGGAACCACTACCAGGCGGAGCAGCGAGGCTACGTAAACCTTCGGGCTGCCGATAATCTCCTTGAGGGGCAGCTTGGCCATGCTGCTTCCGATAATCATCAGGGCGGCAGGAACCGTTACGTTGCCCACCATCGTTACCGGACGGGCGATGACATCAGGCGTATGTACCCCCAGTGCCACCAGCAGAGCTGCCACGGCAGCCGCAATCAGAGCCGGACTCAGCAATACCTTCGGGTTAAACTGCTTCACGCTGTATTCGCCCTTGATGAGCATCACGCCAGCCGTGAAGATGAAAAACGTGTTCGGCATGTTGAGCAGGGCAGCGTAGAAGATAGCCTGGGGTCCGAAGATGCTCGAAACGATAGGATATCCGATGAATCCCACGTTGGCAAACATCAGGGCGAAACCGATCATTCCCTGGCTGTCATGGTTCTTGCTGATGAGCCGAGGCACCCCGAATCCGAACACCAGTAATAAGATGTACGTGAGGAAGCCTACACTCAGGAGCGGGAGAATGAGCGTGCGGTCGGGCAGTTCATCTCCCATCACAGACGAGAGCACCAGCAGCGGGCAGGTGATATCTACCACGATGCTGGACAGCTTCTTGTCAAACTTGTCGCCCATATAGCCAAGCTTGCAGGCGACGTAACCTAAAACTACGATGATGAATAGAACCACCATCACTTCCAAATTCTCCATTATCCCGAAAATCTAATCTCTTTTACCTTAATCGATAAAACTTCTTTTCCCTTAATCTATGAATCTTCTGGTGATATCGCCGTAGTTCTCAATGCGGCGGTCGCGCAGGAATGGCCACCAGCGGCGTACATCCTCGCTGTGCTTCAGGTCGATATCCACCACCAGGCTCTCTTCCTCATCATCGCTCGCACGATAGTGAAGCTCGCCTTGAGGACCTGCCACGAAACTGCTGCCCCAGAACTGGATTCCGTCGGTCTGACCGCTTGGGTCAGCTTCGAATCCCACTCGGTTTACAGCCACTACAGGCAAACCGTTTGCCACGGCATGACCTCTCATCACGGTGGTCCACGCCTCACGCTGGCGCTGCTGCTCCTCCTCTGTATCGTAGGTGGCATAGCCGATGGCAGTAGGGTAGAGCAGGATGTCTGCGCCCTGCAGCGCCATCAGGCGGGCTGCTTCCGGATACCACTGGTCCCAGCACACCAATACGCCGAGCTTGCCCACGGAAGTCTGTATCGGCTTGAATCCGAGGTCGCCAGGGGTGAAGTAAAACTTCTCGTAGTAGGCAGGGTCATCCGGAATGTGCATCTTGCGGTACTTTCCGGCAATGCTTCCGTCCTTTTCTATCACTACAGCCGTATTGTGGTACAGCCCCGGAGCACGGCGCTCGAAGAGCGAAGTAACGATTACCACGCCCAGATCCTTGGCAAGCTTGCCGTAGAATTCGGTAGATGGACCGGGTATCGGTTCGGCAAGGTCGAAATTCTCTACATCTTCTACCTGGCAGAAGTAGAGCGTGTTGTGAAGTTCCTGCAATACAATGAGTTCTGCGCCACGCTTCGCCAGGTCGATGATGCCCTCAGCGAGTCGGGTCTTGTTATCGGCGATGTCCGCCGTAATGTGAAGTTGTAATAATCCGAGTTTCATTTATGTCTGTGTCTTTTCTAATACTTTATTTGATAGCCCCCTCCGGCAGCTGCATGGTGAGGCAGTGGATGCTTCCGTGCTGGCGGATGATGGTGAGCGAATCTACTCCTATCACGTCTCTGTCTGGGAAGGCAAGCTGAATCTGTCGCTTCGCCTCCTCGTCCTTCTCTGGCTGGTTGTACGTAGGATAAATCACGGCACCGTTCAGAATCAGGAAGTTGGCATAGGTGGCAGGCAGTCTGTCGCCCTTGCTGTTCTTGTCTGTAGTCAGTCTGTCGCCCTCGTCATAGATGGCATCCGGCATCGGGAGCTTCAGCAGTCGGTAAGGGTATCCCTCGTAGGTGAAGAGCTTCTGCAGCTGCTTCTCCAGCGCCTGGAAGTCCTCATACTGCTCATCTTCCGCATCATCACACCCTACATATAATAAGGTGTCGTGCGGAGCCACTCTCACGATGGTGTCGATATGTCCGTCGGTATCATCACCCACCAGATTGCCATGGTCGAGCCATACCACATTTCTTACATGGAAGAAATTCCTGAGCTGGCTGTCGATGTTCTCGCGGGTGAAAGGCTGGTTGCGGTGAGGCGCCAGCAGGCACTGCGATGTGGTGAAGAGCGTACCCTTGCCGTCGCTCTCTATGCTTCCGCCTTCGAGCACGAAGCCCTGATGGTTCTCCAGCGCCGCATTGAAGGCTCCCTGATAGTAGAGCTGCAGATTGATGGCATTGTCCTTTTTCCAGTCGAATTTCTCGCCCCATCCGTTGAACTTGAAGTCGAGCAGATGGATAGGGATGACGTGCGAATTGTGTCTGCCGCGCGAAACCATGCTGATAGGTCCGTGGTCGCGCGCCCAGGTATCGTTGGTATCCATCTCGTAGAGGTGAACGCGGCTCATCTGCCCCTCCGACAGCTTTTCGGCGAGCATTCTCTGGGTGCTTTCCAGGATAGGTGTCACCACCAGCAGGTCTTCGTAGCGGGTGATGATGTCTGCGAGCTGCAGATACGTGTTGGTTATCTGTCTCAGATACGGCTTCCAGTCCGTTCCGCCGTGTGGCCACGTGAGCATGATGGCGCTCTGTGGTTCCCATTCTGCGGGAAGTGCGAAATCGCAAGGTAATATTGAGTGATGCATAAGCTTTTGTATTTTTAATGTTTTATGCGTGCAAATATACTAAAAAATCGGCAACTTACATAATTTTTTGAAAATTTTTAGTGAAACGCTTGCTAATTTCGTGAGAAATGCGTAACTTTGCAGCCTAAATTATAAAATAAGACATATTAGGAGCGTGAAAATAAGAGAAGTAGTTGATGCCCTTGAACATTACGCGCCTCTGCCCTTGCAGGAAGGATATGATAATGCCGGCCTGCAAGTTGGATTGACAGAGGCGGTAGAAATGTCAGGGGCATTGTTGTGTCTTGACGTCACTGAGGCGGTGGTGGATGAAGCGGTCCGGAAGGGCTGCAATCTCATCGTAAGCCATCATCCGCTCATCTTCAGAAAGCTTTCCAGGATATCGGATGAGAACTATGTGCAGCGCACCGTTCGCAAGGCGATCAAGAATGATGTTACCATCGTCTCCATGCATACCAACATGGATGCAGCGGCAGGCGGAGTGAACTTCAAGATTGCCGAGAAGCTGGGTCTGAAGAACGTGCAGTTTTTCGGTGGCGAGAAGGAAGTGGATGGCGTGAAAGGCGGCAGCGGCGTGATAGGAGAGATCTCTGACGAGGATATCCTGAAGGCTGCCCAGGCTGGCAAGCTTTCGGATGAGGTGAAGGAGCATTTCGCCGAGGGTATCGCTGCCGATGACCTGGTGCTGCTGCTCAGGGAGCGTTTCGGTGTGGAGTGCGTGCAGTGCAACCAGCTCTTGCGTCGCCCTATCCGCAAGGTGGCGCTCTGCGGCGGTTCGGGTTCGTTCCTGCTGGGCGATGCCATTGCGGCGGGAGCCGATGCCTTCATCACGGGCGAAATGAGCTATCACGAGTATTTCGGTCATGAGCAGGAGATTCAGATCTGCGTCATCGGCCACTATCAGAGTGAGCAGTTTACCAGCGAAATCTTCCGCAGCATCATTCTCTCTCATTTCCCAGATGCCAAATGCTGCATCTCGGAGATCAACACCAATCCCATCATCTATTTATAAAATAAAAAATAAGGTTTAAAGATAAAATAAAGAAATTATGGCAAAGAAAGATCCTACAGATTTGACAGTTGAAGAGAAGTTGAAGGCTCTTTACCAGCTTCAGGTAACCTTGTCGGGCATCGACGAGAACCGTGAGTTGCGTGGTGAGCTTCCTCTCGAAGTTCAGGACTTGGAAGATGATATCGCCGGTCTCACCACTCGCATTGAGAACATCCAGCGCGAAATCGAGCAGTTCGACCATGCTGTTTACCAGAAGCAGAACGAGATTGCTGATGCACAGGCTAGCCTGGAGCGCTATCATGCGCAGCTCGATACCGTGAGCAACAACCGCGAGTATGATACCTTGAGCAAGGAGATCGAGTTCCAGGAGTTGGAAATCGAGCTTTGCAACAAGAAGATCCGCGAGGGTATGGCTAAGATGCGCGAGCGCGAGTTCGACCTCCACAAGGCAGAGGAGAAGAAGGCTGACCTGGAGCACGGACTGGTAGAGAAGCGTGCTGAGCTGGAAGACATCCTGGAGGAGACTCACGAGGAGGAGGAGCGCCTGAAGGAGAAGGCTCTCGAGCTTGAGAAGAAGATTGAGCCACGTCTGCTCGCCAGCTTCAAGCGTATCCGCAAGGGTGCCCGCAATGGTTTGGGTATCGTTTACGTGCAGCGTGATGCATGTGGTGGTTGCTTCAACAAGATTCCACCTCAGCGCCAGTTGGATATCAAGATGCACAAGAAGATCATCCCTTGTGAGTACTGCGGCCGTATCCTCATCGACCCAGAGTTGGCAGGTGTGAAGATCGAGACTCCGAATACAGAGGAGAAGCCAAAGCGCAAGCGCATTTCCCGCCGCAAGAAGGCTGAGGATGCTGAATAAGGATTTGGAAAAGAGACAAAGCTTGTAAAAGCGTATAAACGTAAAGGAAGCGGCAACCGGAAGATTCGGCTGCCGCTTTTTTTTCATACGGTTATGCGATATCAGATGATGATAATCCGAAATCAGATGATGGTAATCCAGATGCCTTCTCCCTGATTCTCAGCCGCCTGGATGCGTTTCTTCAGTCGGGTGAGCCAGATGCGGGAGTTCACCACCATGCCCTTCACCTTGTTCTCGCCCACCAGGATGCAGCCCTGGGTATCGTCGGGATAGTTGCCGGCATGGATGCGGATGCCCTCGAAACCGGGAACACCCTGCACATACGGCAGCCACTCCTTGAATCGGGGCGACTTGGTGATGAGCACACGATATGAGCCTTCGGGGATGGCAGTATGACCCGGAATCTTTCTTGCCACCTTGCCGCTCTGACGGCTGTACTTGGCATTCACTTCCTCGGGCTTCAGCGCTATCCCGTTCAGGTTGCGCCACGTAGGCTCTAGGGTGTCACAGAAGTAGCTGTCCTTAGACAACTTCTTCAAGTCGAAAGTATGTTCGAAACTGCGCTTGTCGCCGGCAGACTTGCCGGAAAGCACCTTGCGCTTCACATCACCATCAGCCAACAGATACAGTCGGCCGATGGTATAAGTATTCTTCTTCGCTATACGCTCTAAAACTATTTCCATATACAATAAAAATTTTTCGTTCATAACTCTAAGAGTGAGGCTTCATCATTCTAATAATGGGTCTTGAAATAAACTGAGTCACTGAGTTTCTGAGTCACTGAGTCACTTTCTTCTTTCTCGATATACCCGCGATGTAGCCAGTTTCTCAACATTTTGGCAGTACCCTTGGCGTTCATGTCATTTTTCAGACGCAGGCTCTCTACCTGCTGATAACTGAACTTGTCGGGCAGGAATGCCAGGATGCTCGCAGGTCCCTTCTTGCTTTCCTGATCACCGTCACGCTCCGCCTTCTTGATGGCATCACCGAAGAAACGCATCTTGCAGTAGAGGTCGTAACGCTCGCTCCAGCGGATGAAATCCTCAATCTCAGGCTCCCACTGGTAACCGTTCGCCACATAGAGCACACACGCCTTCAGATAGCCGATTACGTTGGCTCGGAAACTCAGATTCTCATAGACTCTGTCCTGCGACAGACGGGAGAATTCCGCATTCTCATCCTTCAGCACCTCGGCAAGATGAAAAGCCTCCTTGCACTCCACCAGCCCCGAAGCCATACAGAGATTATCAATGTAAGGTTTCAGAGAATTTCTGAAATCCTCATCATAGGTTCCATAGACGGGAATGTCCTCGCCAATGTCTCTTTCGGGGATGGTGCAGAAGTTGATTCGGGAAACCGGACCATCGGTCAGCACTCGCTTGAAATACCTGATGCCTTTATGGATGGTGGTAGAAGCATTCCAGTTGAAACGGATGGTAACACGCTCGGTGACACTTTGGGTTCCTACTCGTGTTTGTCCATATAAATTACCTGGGTCAAAGGCGAGACACATGATGCGGAACTGCTGAAAACCGCTACCTTTGAGTGCATCAAACTGGTCGATTTCGTTCAGCGAAGTATAAAGGAAATGTTCCTTGGCTTCAGCGGTACGCATCACGAAGGCTGGGTTGGTCATATCCGCATCAATTTCCTGAATAATCAGATTCTCGGGGCGTTTGCGCTTATCCTTGTTGGCACCCTTGCGCATCATTTCATCCTTCCATTCCTTCTCACGCTTCAGGTTTTCGGCATCTCTTTTACGGATATCCTCCATGATGAAATCAATAGGTTTCTGTACGCAACTTTTACCTGCACCTGTGCCTGCAAGCAGACAGGTCATCAGGGTAGCTTCGTGCTCCACGTTGTCGATATATCTGAATCTGGTTCTCCAGAGATGGGTAGCGAGCGAAGGAAAAATGGCGTGCGCCACAGCAGGCTGATAGATTTCCGGAGTCTTGGATATCAGCAGCTCCACCAGCTTCGGCAGCTTCTTCGGCATCGGAGGCGGAGCAGGATAATCCTCGTCTTCGGAACTTTGAACTTTGAGATTTGAACCCGCCAGGCGTTCCGGGGATTTGCAATCCCCGGCAAGCGAGTTATAACCATTTTGTCCAGCAAGAAAGTCCCCCGCCAGGTGTCCCGGGGATTTGCAATCCCCGGCAAGCAAGCTCTTAGCAGCCTGCTCCGCCAAGGCATTCACGCGAATCACATCCCTCGAAAACGGCTTGGAGCTGTCCCCATATTTCGCATAGAAATCATGAATCAGCTGATGGCAATCATTCTCCTGATAATAGCTCGGCATTCTCTTCGCCACCACCTTCATCAGTTCCTCCTCACTCATCACACGAGAAGCGCCAGCGCTCATAATGGCGAGCAGAGAGGAGTGTCTTGACCCGATGGTATCAATATTCATCCCCTTCAGTCCTGCGGATTCCTGGAAGAGGTCGAAGGCTATGAGATTCTTCTCACTGGCACTTTCTGCAGCTTGGGCTGCCAGTCCGCCAGCTTTCTGAGCATCTCCAGTATGGCTGATATAATCATCATCAGCACGATGGCTATTACCAAGTTGGGCAGGCTGAATAGCAGCGCCAGAAGAAACAGCAGAATGGCTGTCAGTGCCCTGAAATCGATTGTCTTGAACATTTGAATCTGTATTTTGAATTTGAAATATTGTATTAGGAGTCCCCTTTCCATCAATAGTAAGCCCACGCTTGCGGAAAGCCTCTCTGCGAGCCTTAACCTCCTCATCCGGCAGAACCCCATACCACTCCTTCGAGCGGTAAATCTCCGAGTCCTTATCCGTGATAAAGATGATTCTCTCCGGCGTGATACAGCTTTTATCGTAGGGAATCCCAGCCGCCTCGCAATACGCCTTCTGCGTCTCTTCAATCGTCATACCCATCGGCATACGGATATCGATATGCAGCTTCTTTCTAGCCGAATACTCCAGATGCAGCAGTTTCCCCTTCCATATCGTGTTGCTGCAGTTCAGCTCACGAGCCTTCTCCAGAGCAGCATCCACATACTCTACATCATCCACATCAATAGTCGTCTGGAAGAGGAAACTTTCAGGATCCGCATCCTCACTGGAGCGGTGATTATTCCTGAATCTGTAATAATGAATTGCACGGACAGGCAGCTGTCTTTTCAGCCCCTCACGTGCCTTCTTCACCGCCTTTTCATCACCAGCATCTACGCCGGGAATCGCCTTCTCCCCACGTATCTGCGCAATCACACCCTTCAGCCACGGCTGTGCTATCAGGGTGTCATAGACATACAGGGGCTGGGAAGAATTCAATCTTCCCATATTGCCCTTGCGTGCCGGATTCAGAGCCATTACTTGTACTGTTCCCATGCTATATTCTCCTTGAAATGTTTAGCTTTGCCCTTCATCTCCATTATCTCTTTGTAGAGATATTTCAGAATATCCGACTTGTGCATTTCCTTCGGGAAAGAGAAGGAAACGAACACACGCTGCGGAGAGGTACGGAGGGCGCCATGCGAGGTATGGATAATCTCGGTATAAAGCTTCCCGCCCGACTGAGCGTAAGGTTTGAAGTCGAGCTGGTCGCCATGCTCGCCACCGCTGCAGATCATTCTGCCCGGAATCACCTTAGGCACCTCGCAGATGGTTTCCGCATCGTTCCAGGGAGCCTTGCGGATAGCTACGTTACCACACTCGTCAGTAATGATACTGGCATCTACCTTCTGGGCGTTCAAAAGCGCCTGTACAGCAGCCTCTGCGGCTGCAGAAAAACTTTTCTTGCTCATATATATTGAAGTTTTAGAAAGATATGTTGTTAATCAAAAATCTGGTCATTGATGGTCAGGATTCTGCCATTGAAGCGGACATCGATGGGGGTGACTTCTGAATTGTCCGACAGCAGATAAACGCCATCGGCAGCATAGCAATGCACATACATCTTGTCCTTCAAACGGCACTTGATGAAGTCTAGCAGCCACTTGGCTACCAATTTATCACCACGCTTCTGTGGGTTCACCATGTCGGTCACTATCACCTCATCACAGAAGAAGGTCTTGCCTCCCGCTGTCAGCACTCTCATCTTTCCATATTGAGGATGCTCGAAATAATATGATTTTATCACGTTCATCATTTTGATATATTATTATCGTTGGGGCTGCGACCATCCGCTAAATTCCGTACCAGGAAATGGTACCGGTTTTCCATATACAGAAAAGCCCCGCAACCAGACTTTATCATCTGATTGCGAGGCAAAGGTACGGCGAAATCTGATACTGACCAAGAAAATACCCCTGCGGTTATTTCGAGGGTTATAAAGTTATAACGAGGGTTATTTCTGAGCCGTTTTCAAGCAATTTTTTCGTCGATTCCCAACAGATTTCTGAAGCAAACCACCACATGGGTCATCGCAACATAAGGTTCTTTCTTCACGTTTCCCATCGGAGCATATCCCCATTTATCGAATGGTTTCATATAACAATCTGAGTTGCTGATCTGCTTCAGGTCACCCTGCGTCAGCTTCACTCTGAATGCTCCAGGGTGAATCGTATCTATCCAGTTACAGAAACCCTTGTAGTCATTCTCTCCTATTAAATGCAAATCTACGGCTACTCTGAACACGGCAATCCAGTGGCGCTGAATCTTGAATATGTACTTGCCAGATTCATCTACAGACTCCATCAGCTGGTCGATGGCATAAGCAAACTCCTGCTCAGATATACGCTTGGGGTTCAATTCGCCATTCTTGGCTTTCATATACTTTCCAAACTCATCAATATCCTGAGCATGTGCCTCCACACGTTCTATCTGCTCTTCTAAATCAAGATGATGCTTGCGGCTGAATTCCATCAGTAAATGTTTGCAGAAAATCGCCTCTTTGTATTCATGGGTATCATTCATTACATCAACGATCAGGTTAACCATACCTATGGCACCTTTTTGATAGCCCGGCTGGTTGACAAAGTTCTTGGCTTTCTCATCATCAGGAGCAGACTGGCTGCTGTTTGACTGTTGTTCTTCTTCATTCATATTATTTTGGTTTTTATGGATACGCAAAAGCCCCGCCTAGCGAGAGCGTTGTACTCTGCTAGGCGGGGCTTGCGTTCCTTATTGTTATGTTGTTATTCTTTCGGGAAAGACTATTTATATTATCATTCTACTATTTTTACTTCAGCTGCTCAGCCGACAGCCCTGTTATTTCCATCACAGTAGCTACATCCATACCTTTTGCCAGCATCTTTTTGGCAATTTCGAAGCTTCGCAGATTCATGCCTTTTTCCATTCCTTCAGCCAGTCCTTCTTCTTTTCCTTCTCTCTTAGCGGTATCAATCGAATTCTTGATATCGCGATATGCCATCTTGCTGGCTTCGTACTCTCGCTGTTCCTGCGGAGTGAATCTTGCAATCTCGGCTTCTTCAAAGAGGCGGTCGAAGACCTTGTCGCATAAGGCCTTAGGACGCTGGGTGAGCTTGTAGAGATTCTTCAGGGCATAGAGCCACTTGTCGTAGAGCGTTTCCAATTCGTCAAGCGACTTGTTGAACTTGGCGATTTCCACGTAGATAAACTCCAGCTTATCGTAGAAAATCTTGTGCGTAGCTGTATCGCATAGCTGTACGTGATGTCGGATTTCCTCCTTATTGAAGGCATCCTCATTCATGTTGAAGTTGAGCAGAGCAATTGTGTAAACATGGTTGAGCTTGAAGTCCCATTCACTACCCTTAGGAGCCTGCTCACGGATAGGGAAGGTGGAATAGAACAGGGCACGGTCCTTGAAGTAGGTCTGGTATGCATTCTGCATTTCCACGATAAACTTCTCGCCGTTTTCTCCTTCACAATATACGTCGAAGATGGCCTTGCGGTCGGTATAGATATCGCCCACGTTCTCCGGATTCAGATACTTCACGTCCTTAACAACCTGTCTGCCATTAAACAAGCTGTTGAGGAAACAGATCAGCAGATCCTTGTTGGGAGCCGATCCGAAAATTCGCTTGAAACCGAAATCGGTCAACAAACTGATATATCTTTCTTCTACCTGCTTCATAATCCCTATGTTATTAATGTTTCTTTTGATGAAGCAAAGGTATAACAAAATTCTTAAATCTCCAAATATTTTTAAGCAAAATATCAAAAAACAGCATTTCTTCTTTCTTGTTTTAAATGAATACCAGCCACTCTCCGTATTTTCTTCCACCAACACGTTTCAGCAAGCCTTTCTTCTGCAATTTTGCTATAATGAATTTTACTCCATCCTCCGTAATATTACCTAGTGCATTTGCTGCATCTCCCACACGCCCTGAAAGGGCAGAAGCTCCTAGCCCAGGGCATCGCCCTGGGTATGTTGTATGCGAGCCTGTCGCCCTGAAAGGGCAAAAGCTTTACAATATCACGCAGCCCACCTAATCCCGGAATACGAAATTCTCATCATATTCCACATTATATAATTGCAAGAACGCTCTATATTCCTCTGCAAACGAATGCTTTGTGTGATGCTCTTTCTGATTGGCAATATATTGTAATGTTTTATCCACAACTGATTGGCTGATGGAATATGCGGCATAACCACCCTGCCATGCGAAAAAATGATAATACGCAGGGTCGAGATTCTTGATCCATCTGCTGCTGTTTCGCTTAATCTCCTCCACTATCTGGGAAATCGTGACGTCTTTGGATAAAATGAACAAGACATGAACATGATCTCCTACACCACCTGCCTTTATCTCGGCACATCCCGTAGTTTTAACAAGTTTGCCGATATAATTATGAAGTCGCTCCAAATCATTTTCACGTATTTTGGGGCTCGTGGTTTTGATGTGGAAAATCAAATGGATATAAATTTTTGATAATGATTGTGCCATAATTGTAAAGCTTTTGCCCTTTCAGGGCGTTGGTTTATATATCATTAATACCCAGGGTGTTGCCCTGGGCTAGGAGCTTCTGCCCTTTCAGGGCGTGTGGGGTATCGCGAATGAAACATCAGGGCATGTGGGGCACGGCAAAAGAAGCTTCTGTGCGTGATATCTGTAATCTATTTCTCTCGTTTCAGCAGTAGAATTTCCTCAGCCGACAGCCCGGTTATTTCCATCACCGTGGCTGTATCCATACCATTCGCCAGCATCTTCCTGGCTATTTCAAGGCTACGCTGGGTCATACCCCTCTCCATTCCTTCAGCCAATCCTTTCTCCATTCCTTCAGCCAATCCTTTCTCCATTCCTTCAGCCAGTCCTTCTTCTTTTCCTTCTCTCTTAGCGGTATCAATCGAATTCTTGATATCACGATACGCCATCTTGCTGGCTTCGTACTCTCGCTGCTCCTGCGGAGTGAAGTTGGGAAAATCTACCTGCTTCATAATCCTTATGTTATTAATGTTTCTTTTATAGGAGCAAAGTTACGATTTTCTTTTGAAACCAACAAGAGTTTTCTCAAAAAAGTTTGGAAAAAGTTGGTGGGGCAATCTTTTGCTTCCGTCTATACCATTTGCTGGTATTTCTTATTTATTGACAAGAGATAGCAATCTGAAAGATTAAGGGAGGAGGATGATACCTGACGGATATACCCCCAAAAGTGACTCAGTGACTCAGTGACTCAGTGACTCAGTTTATTTCCGACCCCCTATAGGGGTTGTTTTCTGCTTACAGATTGTAAGTATATAGATTATATATTATATATATAT
>CDZB01068168.1_pt1 | contig 42649 bp, 76 predicted proteins | sample 554961 | NCBI WGS metagenome assembly CDZB01 (sample SAMEA3182106, study PRJEB8094) | gut metagenome | biome: human; feature: gut; material: Stool; isolation source: human stools | place: Canada | collected 2013-02-26
AGATCGGCAGCAGCGGCTACTCCGCTCAGATCGGCAGCAGCGGCTACTCCGCTCAGATCGGCAGCAGCGGCTACTCCGCTCGGATCGGCAGCAGCGGCAACTACGCCAAGATCGGCAGCAGCGGCGACTCCGCTCAGATCGGCAGCAGCGGCTACTCCGCTCAGATCGGCAGCAGCGGCAACCACGCCAAGATCGGCAGCAGCGGCTACTCCGCCAAGATCGGCAGCAGCGGCTACTACGCTCAGATCGAAAGCTCGGGAGAAGATTCGGTTATTTGTTGTTCGGGAGACGCATCCGTTGTTAAGGCAAAACTCGGCAGCTGGATAACGCTTGCCGAATGGGTATATTCGGATGAGAAAGCTCGAATGGTTCCCCAATTTGTAAAAACCGAGTTTGTTGATGGCGAAAAAATAAAGGCAGATACATGGTACAAGCTTATCGGCGGCGAATTTACCGAGGTATCGCCATGACAGACGATGCTTTGCGTTTGTTGTCTGCTCTCGGCGAGGGCGAGGACAATGCTATGACGCGCGGCGCCCTGTGCGACCTGCTCGGTTTGCCGGACCGTACCGTGCGCGAGCTTATCGAGGAGGCGCGACGCGAGGAAACAGAGGAAGGTCCCTTTATCGTCAACGCCTGCGAGGGCAAGGGCTACTTCCTCTCCCGCAATGCCGACGAGATCGAGCGTCACTATCGCGGCGAATACTCCCGCGCGATGGCGATATTGGTGCGAACGAAGGGCGAGCGGAAATTTTTGAAGAAAGCGGGTCGGCTATGATGTATCAATGCGAGAGCTGTCACGCGATCTTTACGGAGCCATACACCTACATAGAGCGTGAAAACCTCGATGGGGAAAACGGCTGGTATTACGCCGAGCGGGCGGTCTGCCCGTACTGCGGCGAGGAATGGTTTACGGAGGTGGAGGATGAAGCCTAATGGAGTGACGGAATACGCGCGCTGCACCGTGGACATCAATTTCCCGAACAAAGAGGTGCGGTGTATGTACTGCCCGCTGCTGGAGACTTACGCGCGAAACCAATGCCGGAGGACCGGCGAATACATCATAGACACGCGCGGCATCGGGATTTGGTGCCCGCTGAAAATGGAGGAAGAACATGGACTATAACTTTGGCGAGAACGAAGAGGAATACAGCCAAAAGCAGGGGAAGAAAATCCCAGTTTGGCAATCCGACAAGTACAAAGAGAGCAAGAAAAAGGCTTGCGAGATCATCGAAAGTGGGAAGTATGGACTATCCCCCACAGACTTCTGGATACTTATGAACGAGACGAAAAGCGGCAAGATGGGGTACACGGGGCTGATTATCTCTCACAACGGCTGCCTGAAAATCAACGACAAATTGGAAAAACCGTTTAATCCTTTATCCGTGACCGAGGACAAATGCGGCTACGGCGGCGCCCTGGTCTATACTTACTGCGACAAGGAGCAGGGGCTTTATGAGGTCGGAGAGGTCACACCAAAAAACTGCAAAAACGATTACCCCTATGCAATGGCCTTTAAGCGGATGTTTGACCGCGTTGTGCTGAAACTTTCCAAGCTCGCTTATTCAGGGATTTATAGCGAGGCAGAAAGCGATACCTTTAAGGACCCCGTAGACGATACCCGTAACGAGCCAAAGCCGATCGATGAGAAAAACATCTGTAAGGACTGCGGCAAGCCCATCTACCCTGTGACGCACGGCGGCAAGAAATATTCCGTTGCCGAGATTGCGGAGAACGCGATAAATACCTATAAAGCTCCGCTCTGCTGGGCGTGCATGACGGCAAGGAGAAAAGCCAATGAAAGCCCGACTGCATGATCTATCCCTTGCGCGCGATGGTGGGTATCTGCTCACCATCGCCACGCGGGAGAATGTCGGCGCATTGTACGACGAGCTGCACGAGACAGACGTTGACGTGACCGTAAAGAAGCACCGCGAGAAGCGAAGCCTCGACGCGAATGCGTACTTCTGGGTTCTGGTTGACCGGCTGGCCGAAAAGACCCGAATTCCCAAGACGGATATTTACCGGAGATACATTCGGGAGATCGGCGGCAATTATGAAATGGTCTGTGTGATCGATTCAGCCGTGAAAAAGTTGCGGAACGGGTGGGAACACAATGGGCTTGGCTGGCAGACGGATACCATGCCAAGCAGGATCCCCGGCTGCACCAACGTGATTTTGTACTACGGCTCCAGCACCTACAACACCCGGCAAATGTCACATTTGATCGATATGGCGGTGCAGGACTGCCAGGAGCAAAACATCGAGACCCTGTCTCCGGAGAAGCTGGCAGGGATGATGGAGGAATGGGGATGCACAAAATGACAAAGGCCACGTCCATCCCCAAAAGCGTCAAGGATGCCGTATACGAGCGCGACGGACGGCGCTGCATCCTCTGCGGGCGGAACAACGGAGAGCCTGTAGCGCACGTTATACGGCGCTCACAGGGCGGCAGAGGCATCGAGCAGAACATCGTAACGCTCTGCCCATCCTGCCACCGAGCCTTTGACGAGGGGCCACAGAGGACGGCACTATACGCCTGCATCGTCGGCTATCTCAAGGCGAAATACCCCGGATGGACGCGGGAGAACATGATATACAGAAAAAACAGGGAGGAATCAATATGAGCATGAATCGAGTTTGCGTTATGGGCCGCCTGACGCGCGATCCCGAGCTGCGCCGCACACAGAGCGGAACGGCTGTCACATCTTTTACGCTTGCCGTTGACGATGATTTCAAGGACAAGCAGAGCGGCGAGCGCAAGACGTATTTCATTGACGTCGTTGCATGGCGGCAGAGCGCTGAATTTGTCAGCCAGTATTTCGCAAAAGGTAGCATGGCTATCGTAGATGGGCGCTTGCAGTCTCGTAAATGGGAGGACAAGGACGGAAACAAGCGCACAGCCATCGAGGTGGTCGCCGACAGCGTATACTTCGGCGACAGCAAGCGGCAAGAGGGTAACGATAGCCCTGCATCATACAGTACCGCAGAGAGCACGCCAGACGGCTTTGCCGAGCTTGAGGACGATGGCGATCTTCCGTTTTGATGGAGGTGCAGCATGAAATACGAGGTGCATATCGTTTCGCCGCACGGAAAGGCGATTATTGTCTTGCAAGAAGTGTCCGAGAGTGACGCAACCGATATCGCAGAAGTTATGACGCGATACGGTGCGACGGTCACGCTAACAGCAAAGCCGAAAGCGTAGGTGCGGCGATATGGCAAGAAATTATGCTGCCCTCCCCTTTGACTACTTAGAGGAGATGGAAGCCCTCAACGATGCAGAGTTCGGTCGGCTAACGCGGGCATTGCTGGTATACAGCATGACGGGAGAGAAGATAGCGCTCTGTGGCAATGAGAGATTTTACGCCAATCGCGTGATGGCACAAGAGGATCGGTTTAAGGCGAGCTACGCGGAGATTTCTGATGCGAGAAGCGAGGCGGGCAAAGCGGGCGCTGCCGTCAGATGGCAAAATGGCAAAGGCAGTTTTGCCAATGGCAAAAATAGCAAAGCCATTCCTGCCAATGGCAAAAATGGCAATACCGAAACCAATACCGAAACCAATACCGAAACCAATACCCAGCTATCTAACGATAGCAAGGGAGATACGCGCGCGAGGCGCTTTACCCCTCCCACTTTGGACGATGTTTTGGCTTATGTTCGGGAACGCGGTTCAGACGTAGACCCGCAACGGTTTCTTGATTTCTACGCATCCAAAGGCTGGATGGTAGGCAAGAATCCGATGAAGGACTGGAAAGCCTCTGTGCGAACATGGGAGAAGCGCGAGCTGGAGAAGAAAGGGAGCGCGATGAATGGACATAGTAACGATACTGGAAGAGATGCGAAAAAATGGAACGTCCCCGGAGCTGTCAATCTCTGACGAATGCCCACTATGCGGCGGAGTGGGGTACACCGTGCGGAGGTCAGCAGACGGAAACGCGGAGTACCGGGAGTGCGAATGCTCTATCCGCAAAAGGAATCTGCAACGCATCGAAAGAAGCGGGCTTAAAGAGATTTTGCAGAGATGCACGATGGAGAACTACCGCGCGAATGAGCCGTGGCAGAAGCAGGCCAAAGAGGAAGCGGAACGCTATCTTGCCGATTGGCGCGGAAGATGGTTTTACGCCGGAGGAAGCCCCGGCAGCGGGAAAACGCACCTTTGCACGGCGATGTGCGGGAAGCTCATGGACGCCGGATTGCCGGTGCGCTATGTGCAATGGCGTGCGGATATTCCAGCCATCAAAGCAAAGGTCAACGATGCCGAGGCATATCAAGATGCCATTGATCCGCTGAAAAGCGTCAAGGTGCTGTACATCGACGATTTTCTCAAGGGGACGGTAACAGAGGGCGATCGCAACATTGCGTTTGATTTGCTCAATGCGCGGTATATCAAGCCAAGCCTTTTGACAATCATCAGCTCCGAGTGGACGATCTCGCGCGTGCTGGACTGGGACGAGGCGATAGGCTCGCGCATTGCGGAGCGGTCGAAAGGCTGCGTACTAAATATTACCGAGAAAAAAAACTACCGGCTGAAATGAAAAAATACCTGTGAGGAGGAAAGCATGAAACTTTTGATTGGCGGTTCACCCTGCACGCACTGGAGACCAATTTCGGGGTATGAAGGATTCTACGAGGTTTCGGATAATGGAGAGGTACGAAATTCAAGAACGGGTCGGATCCTAAAACAAAAAGTTGAGCGAAACGGCTATGTTCGAGTGCATTTATCTAAAGACGGAACTGCAAGAAGTCTGCTTCTACATAGGGTGGTTGCAAATACTTTTATACCAAATCCGAACGGACTTCTTACTGTAAACCACCTGGATGAAGATAAGACAAATAACAGATTGTCAAATCTGGAATGGGCTAATATGTCCCGTCAAAACTCCTATGGACAAGGAGCAAGGGCACGAAACAAAGCGAAGGAGCGCCCCGTATGGCAGTTATCTATGGACGGGGAGCCAATTCACCTGTGGAGCAGCATAAAAGAGGCTGCTATAGCACTGGGGGTAAACCCGTCTACGGTCGTTTGCGTTTGCAAGGGGAAACGCCGTTATAAATCGACCGGCGGATATAAATTTAGGTATTCGGAGGAGGTGGTTTTGCATGGTTAAACTGCTTATCGGCGGGTCTCCATGCACTTAGCTCACTGGAGTATTGCGCAGACGAAGAACCGCGAGACCAAGGCCAGCGGCATCGGCTGGGAGCTGTTCTTGAACTACCGCATCGCCCGCGACAAATACAAACCGGACTATTTTCTCTACGAGAACAACAAATCCATGTCGCCCGCTATCCGGACGCAGATCACGGCGGAGCTGGGCGTGGAACCCGTGCTTATCAACTCCGCGCTATTAAGCGCACAGAACCGCCAGCGCCTGTATTGGGTGGGCAGACGGAACCAGGACGGCACATACAGCCAGGTGCCGGTGGAGCAGCCGGAGGACAGGGGTATTCTGCTGCGGGATATTTTGGAGACCGGCTTCCCGCTGCGCGAGAAGAGCTATGCGCTCCAAACAGGACACAGTGCGACGGCGGAGGATGCCGTTGCGCGCAGGCAGCGGAACGCGGTAGCGGAGCCTGTTGCCATTAAGCCGCTGTCTGAGCGGGAAATGGATTACATGGTTGGTGAGCATGGCAAATACTCCGACCGTTGGACATATCTGCAAAAGCCAGGGGAGGCAGACAAAGCGCTGTGCATCACCGCAAATGTTCATCGCGGCGTGCCGTACAACATTTGCGTCGAGCCTGTCCGTATCGGCACCATTGAAAACGACGCCAAGAACCAGACTTTTGACAGCCAGCAATACCGTGTTTACAGCCCTGACGGGAAAAGCGTGACCCTCTGCGGGAATGGCGGAGGATTGGGAGCCAAGACGGGCCTTTATGCAACGCCAATCGGCGGCCTGGATGGGAAAGTGTGCCCCGTATACGAAGTCCGCGACGGCTTTATCTCCATTAAAGGCAAGCGATACCCGATTAAACTGCGAGACGGATTTTACATCATTCGCAAGCTGACCGTGCCGGAATGTAAACGCCTCCAGACCATGCCGGATGAGTACGTTTTCCCGGTGAGCAACAGCCAAGCCTACAAGATGCTGGGCAACGGCTGGACGGTGGACGTGATCGCCCACATTATGAGCCACTTTGAAGGGCTGACCACGGAGCCGGTGGAAGTTCTGTCGATGTACGACGGCATGAGCTGCGGGCACATCGCCCTGGACAAGCTGGGCGTGAAGATCACCGCCTACTATGCAACGGAAATCGACAAGTACGCCATCCAGACCACGCAACGCAATTTCCCCGAGACCATCCAGCTCGGCGATGCATTTCAGGTGCGGAACGATGATTGGAGGGTTAAGGAATGAACGAAAGGGATGTGAAGAACATGAGAGATCAAAACCTCGTAAATGCGCTGCGTGAGCACGCGGATTGGTGGGAAAATGGGGACATGATGGAGCCGCTGGGAGGACTGGAAAAAGACCTGGCGGAAGCCGCTGACTTGATCGAGGCGCAGGCGAAAGAAATTAACGCACTGCGGAACGAACTATGCCTGAAATGCGGAAACTGCACACTGGCCCATGATGGCGCCTGTGACGGGTGCAGATGGAGGGAAATGTGATGGACTGTTTCAATCACCTCTGCCCATTCCGGCAGAATACAACAAGTAGCTGTAACCGTTGTGAGTGCTTGTCGTGTCAGAACAGGTGCAAAGGCCCCGTTAAATATACTGTAAGAAATCAAACGCTGACCGCAGACGAAATTGCAAAGATTACCAATAATCCCGATTATGGCGTTGGGACTGGATGTTAGGAGGTGGAGTGATGGAACGACTGACATACCGCGATAAAGACGGATTCCCGATGATGAAAAAACGTGGTGGATTCAAACAGGGAGGCGTTGAGCGCCTCGCCGCCTACGAGGACACGGGGCTGACGCCGAAAGAGGCTAAACGAATGTCTAATATCCTGATGGATGTTGGAATTGATTACAATTGCAGTTGGGAGTATGTGAAAAACTGGCTGCTGGACGACCGCCTGCGCGAGCTGGCCGAGGCCGACAAGGACGGTCGGCTGGTGGTGCTACCTTTCTCGGACGCCGACGATGTAGAAATGCAAAGGGATGGCATCACTTACAAAAGCGACCATTGGAACATCCTCCTGACAGCTTTTGCGGACAATTATCTAACGCTAAGCGGACGGAAATTAGGTGTATTCTCCGTCAATGAAGCGGAGAAAGCATTGGAGGCGATGAAGGATGCTTGAGATATGCCCGATGACGCTAAAAGAAGCAAACGCCTATGTCGAGCAGTATCACCGCCATCATAAGCCGGTTGCAGGACACAAATTTTCGATTGGCTGCTCTGACGGAGAGAAAATTGTGGGTGTGGCCATTGTCGGCCGGCCTGTCGCTCGTCACCTTGATGACGGGTGGACGCTGGAGGTTAACCGCCTTTGCACGGATGGGACGCGGAACGCCTGCTCTATGCTGTACGCCGCTGCGTGGCGGGCTGCTCGCGCGATGGGCTATAAGCGGCTCGTAACGTATATCTTAGAGAGCGAAAGCGGCGTGAGCCTAAAGGCGGCCGGTTGGAAATGTGTCGGTCAGGCTGGAGGGTTGCGATGGACGGGAAAACGCCGCCCAGAAGTAGACCTTTGCCCGGCGCAAATGAAAATTCGGTTTGAACGGACAATGGAGGGCGGAAAATGGATGAATACATTGATCGAGAATCTTTAAAAAATGATATTGCTAAGAGCACAGAACCCTTTAATACCGGGTCTGTGTTCAGAGCAATCAATCGTCAGATTGCCGCCGACGTGGCCCCGGTGGTGCATGCGCGGTGGATACATAGCCGATACGAGGACTGTTTTGAACAGTTTGAGCTTGTGAAGTGCTCCCAATGCAATCATGAGGCGTATGCGATGGCCTTCTATGTTCGCGGCGGCAATTACTGCCCCAACTGCGGGGCGAAAATGGACGGAGGTGCTGACCATGAGGCTGGTTGATGTTGATGAATTGGGCGTGGGCCGGTGCAGCAAAGATGTTCTCCCTGCGGCGTATTGTGCTGGTTGGAACGGCTTACTTGGCTTGATCGAAAAAGCCCCCACTGTCGACGCCGTAGTCGTGGTGCGGTGCAAGAATTGTCGGTCATACAACAAACCGAAAACGGGATGGTGTGAAGTCCATCTCGACCGTGAACATCCGGATGATTTTTGCAGCTACGGCAAGCGTAAGGATGGTGAAATCTGATGTGGATAAGATTGCTTGAAATTTTAGACCCCCGTGAGGCGCTCATGGAGGCAAGGCTTAAAAAGGAGTCCGGCACATGATCCGCATCATCATCGACATCGAAGACTACGGCGACAAGCTGGCGACCAAGGAGGCCGTGGCAATGGCGCTTGAGCAGTTCGGCAAGGTGCGCGTGGTCATGGTGACAGACGGGAGGGGGAAATGAGCCTGACGGCATCTGACCTTGCACGTCTTGGGCCTGCGGCACAAAAACAGGTGGTTGAAAAGGTACTTGCTCAAAAAACGGGAAAGTACCACAACCGCAAAACCGTGCGGCATGGTATTACGTTTGACAGCAAGCACGAGGCAGACCGCTATGATGAGCTGCGGCTGCTTCTGAAAGCGGGGAAAATACACGATTTGAAGCTACAGCAGACATACAAGCTAGTGGGGGCGCAGAGAACGCCAACGGGAGCCGCTGTGAGGGCAGTTACATACATAGCCGACTTCGTGTATACCCGTTACGGGAAAACGATTGTAGAGGACGCAAAGGGCTTTAAAACAAAGGACTATATCATCAAGAAAAAACTGATGCTGGAGCGATTCGGCATCTGGGTGGAGGAAGTGTAAATGGCAGAACAAAGTTCGACGCTTTGCTGGTCGTGCAAATACGCCTGCGGGAAATGCCCTTGGTCGGAATGCGACAAGGAAACGCGGAAGCTGAAGTGGCAGCCGGTCGAGGGGTGGCACGCGATCAGAACAAGGCTTTTAATGCACACAAAGAGCGAACACCGACGCAAGAAGCACTACGAGACGAGCTATCGCGTGCTTGCCTACCCGCAGTACGAGGTGGGATGACATGAGCTGTTTTAACTGCCAAGAGCGGCATGTCGGCTGTCATTCGACCTGTGAGCGGTACGCTGCGTGGCTGCAAGAAAAGAAAGAGGCAAAAAGAAACGAAACGGCCAGCATAGCCGAAGAAGTCGCGATGATCAATTACATTCAGAGGTCAAAAGACCGATACAAACGGAGGGCGGGGAGAAAATGATCGAATTTCCCTATTACGTCTATCCGGCGCTGAAAAAGGTTTTCTGCGAGCGGCAGTACACGCGCCGCCAGCTTGCCGATGCGGTAGGCATTTCCAAAAGCAACATCTGGTGGTGGCTGTCGGGCAACAATCAGCACACCATCGACGTAATCAAAGGCATCCTTAGAGAGAGCGGGCTGACGTTTGAGGAAGCGTTTGGAGGTGCGGAATGAAAGTAGGCGACAAGGTGCGAGCGCAGTTTATGACGGTTCCGGAGGAGTTTCCTGGAAAGGCGCGCGGCGAAAAACTGTACCCGATCCGCGCCGGCGTGGTGACGTACATCCATCCGCAACGGCGCTATGTGACCGTGGCGATCATGGTAGACGGCAAGGAGATTAAAGAGAGTTTTCGACCGGAGGAGGTGCTGGTATGAACGCGTTTCCCGAGCGCTTGAAGCGCTTACGGGAGAGAAAGAGAATAAAGCAATATGTCTTATCTGAACTATGCGGCCTGCACCGTGACGCAGTGAGGCGGTACGAGGCGGGGGAGGCAACGCCCACAACGGACGCATTGGAAAGTATTGCCGATAAATTCGGGGTGTCGGTCGATTATCTGCTCGGACGGACGGATAATCCGATGACCGTGGACGATTATCTAAAAAAATTTTGAAAATTCCCCTTTTAAGGGGAAAAATAAGAAAAACCTATGCAAAAATAGAAGCGTGATGGGGCGAGGCTCTTCACGCCTCTGCTTTTTCATCTGTTTCCTCCTCCCTTGATAGCCCGCCCTTCGGGGCGGGCGGTTGAGGGCAACATGCGGCATAGGCGCCCCGTAAGGGGAGACCACAGCGAGTGACGCCGAATGATGGCTGAAGCGCTAAAGCAGGGCAGGGCTGCAATGCCGTACCAGATGTGCCCTTCGGGGCGGGTAAAGTCTGCTATGTAAGGCCAAGGGGCGGGGGCTGGTAGCAAAACGAAAGGGAGTGAGCGTATGGCTGGCGGAGCGCCAAGAAAATGGAAAAGCGTAAAGGCAATGCAGGAAGCTATTGACGTTTACTTCAAAAAGTGCGAAGGCGAACCGTTTATCGGAGATGACGGCTGCGCTGTGCGAGATAAGTACGGGGTGCCGATTATCATCAACGCAAAGCCCCCGACAATCACAGGGCTTGCATTGGCGCTTGGATTCACAGGGAGACAAGCGTTGCTGGACTATCAAGCAAGGCCGGAGTTCGCGGACACGGTTACGCGCGCGAAGTCCCGCTGCGAGGAATACGCCGAATCCCGGCTGTACGACAAAGATGGTGCGAACGGCGCGAAATTCTCGCTTGGCTGCAATTTCGGCTGGCGTGAAGTGAACGAGACAAAAATAAGCACGGATTCCGTCAAGGTGGTTATTGATGTCTAACATTCGCCTGTCTGAAAAAATCGGCTCTGCGTTCTACGACGTGGCGCATGACGTGTTCCACCACGGTCACACGCACTACGATTTCAGCGGTGGGCGCGGATCACTGAAGTCCTCCACGGTATCTGTGCTTGTCCCCCTGCTGCTGATAAACAATCCCGGCACGCACGCGCTCGTGCTGCGCAAGGTGGCAAACACAATCCGCGATAGCGTCTATGCCCAGTATATCTGGGCAATCGGCGAATTGGGCATGGCGGCGTATTGGGAAGCGAAAGTCTCCCCTATGGAACTGATCTATAAGCCGACAGGACAGAAGATCATGTTTCGCGGCGCTGATGACCCCATGAAGATCAAGTCTATCAAAGTCCCGTTTGGCTACATTGCCGTGACGCACTTTGAAGAAAAAGACCAGTTTGCCGGACGCGCGGAAATCCGAAACATTTTGCAATCCACCATGCGCGGAGGCTCGGTGTTTTGGAATTTCGAGAGCTATAACCCGCCTATCTCGCGTGACAACTGGGCAAACAAGGATAGTTTGGAAGAACGCGCTGACCGGCTTTGCCACAAGTCAACGTATCTGCAAGCGCCGCCTGAGTGGCTGGGACAGCAGTTTATCGATGAGGCGGAACACTTAAAAGAGACGGACGAGCGTGCATATCAGCACGAATACCTCGGCATTCCGGTCGGCACGGGTGGCAATGTGTTTGAAAATTTGGAACTGAGAGAAATCACCGACGAGGAAATGTCGCACTTCGACCGCATTTATCAGGGCGTTGACTATGGGTATTATCCAGATGCATTTGCTTTTTTGCGTATGGCGTATGACAGCGCACGGAACACGCTGTATTTTCTTGATGAATATTATTGCCACAAGAAAAGCAATGCAGAAACCGCGCAATGGATACTCAATAAAGGGTATACAGACGCTTACATTATTTGCGATAGTGCGGAGCCTAAAAGCGTTGCAGATTACCGGGCAATGGGTCTGCCCGCAAAAGGCGCGGTAAAAGGGCCGGGATCTTTGGATTATTCAATGAAATACCTTGCGCGGCGCTCAAAAATCGTAATTGATAGGCGGCGAACGCCTCACGCTTGCGATGAGTTTGTGAGCTATGAGTATGAGCGCAATAAAGATGGCGATATTATTAGCGGCTACCCAGACGCAAATGACCACTGCATTTCTGCTGCTCGGTATGGTCTGGAACCGCTGTATAGGAGGATGGGCGTAATTGCGTAAACTTGGCATTAAAAAGCGGTACCCAAGGATTTATAAAATATGGCAAGGGATACGGCAACGCTGCAATAACCCGAACGACAAAGATTATGCGGCTTATGGTGGTCGCGGGATTTGCGTGTGTTGCGAGTGGAATAACTCTTCAATTGCGTTTATCAAGTGGGCACTCGAAAATGGATATGCCGATAATCTGACAATTGACAGGATTTCTGTGAACGGGGATTATACGCCTGATAATTGCAGGTGGGCAACGCACACACAACAGGCAAGAAACAAAAGGATTGAAAAGATAAACAAAACGGGAGTAAACGGGGTTCATATGGAGAATGGGAAATATAGAGCCACGATTTACGTTGACAGCAAAAAAATACATCTTGGGATATTTGATACATTGGCAGAGGCTGCGGAAGCGAGAAAAGACGGAGAATTAAGATATTGGGGTAGCATGATATGAGCAATGCAGTTATCTTAAAACTTAACGAGCTTGGCTATACCACGATCCCCGAATCGTTTTACAGCAAGGTTGCGGAGTGGAAAAGCTGGTATCAGGGCAATGTAAAGGGATTCCACAATTATCGCGTCCGTAACGGTGAAAGCGTGGTCAACTGCAAGCGGTATTCCCTTGGAATGGGAAAGAAGCTGTGCGAGGATTGGGCGAATCTTCTCATGAACGAGAAAGTGCAGATAACGCTTGAAGGGCAGAAAGAGCAGGAATTTATTGACCGCATCTTGACGGAGAACAATTTTGCCGTTAAGGCGAACGAGATGCAGGAAATGAAGTCCGCGCTGGGCACTGTGGCCTACATTCCCCGCGTGGTGGGGCAAGAGGTCAACGAGAGCGGAGAGATCGTACCCGGCAACGCCTCCGGCATTGTGCTGGACTATGTGACCATCGAAAATATCTATCCGCTGACATGGCAGAACGGATATATCAGCGAGTGCGCGTTTTCCTCTGTAGTTACAAGGGGCGGGCGCGATTACCTCTATCTGCAAATCCATCGCAAAGAGGATGGCGGCGAATACGTCATTGAGAACCGCATTTATCGGTATGATAATGAGCAACTTGCAGACGAAGCGCTGACCAATGTTAAGGGCTTTGAGCGCATCCCACCTGTTGTGCATACCGGAAGCGATAAGCGTCAATTTGTCATTGACCGACCCAACATTGCAAACAACTTCAACTATTTGCTTCCAACCGGCATTTCGGTTTATGCCAATGCTATTGATGCACTCGAAGGTGCCGATATTGCCTATGATGCTTACATCAATGAGTTTGTGATGGGCAAAAAACGCATTATGGTTAAGCCTGCGGCGAGTAAATTTCTTGATGGTACACCGGCGTTTGATGAAAACGATCTTGTGTACTACGTTATGCCAGAAGATGTAAGCGATGGGGCGGTTATTCAGCCAATCGACATGACGCTTAACTCCGATAAGTTAAGTGTCGGGGTTCAGTTCGCGCTTAATATCTTGGGGAGCAAGTGCGGCTTTGGCACGAACTTTTATCAGATCGACCAAGCCGTAATGGCGACTGCGACGCAGGTTATCAGTACGCACAGTGAGCTTGCAAAGACGCGAGGGAAGCACCAGATCATCTTGGAGCAGGTGCTTGTTGAACTTTGTAGGGTTCTCCTCCGACTGGGCAATACGGCCATGAACGCCGGGCTGGATGAAAATGTTGAAATTAGTATTGATTTTGACGACAGTATTTTCCAGGACAAAGACGCTGAGTTTGCGCGCGATATGCAGCTTTTGTCTGCTGGAATCCTCAACGATTATGAAATGCGCATGACGTACAAAAACGAGGACGAGGAAACCGCAAAGGCGGCGTTGCCGAAGATGCAGGACATGACAACCGAAGGACAACAGGAGGTAGAGTAATGGGCGGCAGAGGCGGAGCTGGTGGCGGCATTGGAGCTGGAGAATTTGGGCGTGGGCGCGGTATGAGCCTCGCGCGGTTTTTGTCACAGCAGGATATTAACCGAGCAAACGCTGCATCTGTCACTGATATGGGCGATATTATCAGGCGCACATTTGAGCGCAACGCTGCTGAAATCAATGGGCTTGAGCTGTCGGACGCTGAAAAGAAAGACGCCGTAAAGCAGATGGCAACTCTCGCAACAACGGCGCTCAAAACGGCGGCAGGAGCAGTCAATCCTTATGCAAGCGGGCCTGCACGCCTGACAACGGCGCAGAAAACAGGAAGCGCCGCAGACAGAGCTGCAAGAGCGCGCGGTGAAATGGATAGTTACATGCGGAAATTGCGTGACCAGTCCAGTAAAAACCGCAAAGCAGCAGAAAACAAGGCGTTTTCCAATGCCTTTGTAACAGCGCAAAAGTCCGGCGCGTTGGAAGTTACGGTAAACGGCAAGAAATACCGCAGGGCTAACAAGCGCAGCGGCACATGGCGTCCGGTATGATTAACTTTGAAAATCTCGACAAGTTCACATTCCCCGGCGTGGGCAAGTACGATATTCCGCAGATCGAACCGGTCAAAGCGTATCCACAAGGGGAATTTGTTCCGGGGAACTATCTTCTTTCGGCAAAGAACCCAGAAGATAAAATCGTGCATTTCTTTATTGACGATTATCAATTTGTAAGGCACTGGAACACGCCGGTCAAGTACATTCCGAAACTGTCGCAGTTTGCGGCGGTATGCGCGCCGGATTTTTCCACATACACAGATATGCCGCTTGCAATGCAGATCTATAACCATTATCGCAAGCACTGGCTGGCGGCATATTGGCAGCTACACGGGGTCACGGTGTATCCGACTATCTCATGGAGCGACGAAAGCAGCTATGATTGGTGCTTTGACGGCGAGCCGGAGGGCGGCGTTGTGGCGGTTTCCTCGGTAGGCACACAGCAAAACAAGGAAAGCAAACGCCTGTTTCTGCGCGGATACGAAGAAATGATGAAACGGCTGTCGCCGGAATGGGTGATCTTTTACGGCAGAGTGCCGGAAGAATGCGACTGGAACGTGATACGGGTAAAGCCACATTACGACGATATTGTGAAACGGAGGGAAGCAAATGAAATATCCGTTTCATCCGGAAGTCCTTGACGCGCTGCCGGAAGAACTTGCAGAACTGTTCCGGGCGCTTGAAATCACGCTGCTTGACGAGATATGCAGCCGATTGGTCTTCGCAGATCAGCTCAATGAAGTTACGGTGCAGGATATTCAAGCGCTGAGATCGCACGGCATTGACCTTAAAAGCATCGAAGAAGCTATTAGCAAAACAACAGGGATTAGCAAACAAAAGCTAAATAGTTTGCTTAATGACGTTGTAGAGCGCAATCAGAAGTATTACACCGAAGTCATCGACCTTGCCCGTGTAACACAGCCTGACGTGCTGGTGGATGCAACCACCATTGACGCCATTAAACGGCAAACGCGGGACGTGTTCCGAAACATCACCGCTTCGATGGGGTTCTTGGTAGACGCAGGGCGGACGATGCTGCCTCCCGCAAAGGCTTACCAGTGGGCTTTAGATGCCGCCACGTTGAAAGTAGAAAGCGGGGCTATTTCGTATGGGCAAGCAATCAAAGACGCCGTTAGGGAGCTTGCAAGCAATGGCCTGCGCGTGGTGGACTATGAGAGCGGACACCGCGACCATGTAGACGTAGCTGCGCGCCGTGCCGTAATGACAGGCGTATCGCAGTTGTGCAGTAAGTACACGGAGCAAGCGGCGGAATACTTAGAAACGCCGTATTATGAAGTGTCTGCCCATGCCGGCGCGAGAGATAAGCCAGGGCCGTCACCGTGGTCAAGCCATAAAGACTGGCAAGGCAAGGTATACAGTATTCGCGCAGGGGACATCTACCCGAGCATCTACGAGGTGTGCGGTTTGGGTGCCGTGGATGGGCTGGAAGGAGCCAACTGCCGCCACCGCCGCAATGTTTGGGTTGAGGGTGTAAGCGAGCGCACTTACACAGACGAACAGCTTGCCCACATTGACGATGGTTTGGGCTCTACGTTTGAGGGCAAGACTTATACGGCATACGAGGCCACGCAGGAGCAACGAAAGGTAGAGCGCACCATACGCAAGCTAAAGCGCGAGAAAGCCGCCTACAAGGCCGCAGGTCTGCATGAAGAAGAACGGGCGGTAAACATACGGATGCGGCGGTTAAACGCGAAATACAAGGCGTTCAGCGCGGCGGCAGGGCTGCCAGAGCAGCGGGAGAGAATGAAGGTGTTGTATTGAACTGGGAAGAAGTCAGAAAGGCAACCGAATTTTGTAATACGCAGCGGGGAATGACGCTGTGGGAATAAAAGGAGAATAAAAATGGCAGACGAAATTAAGACTTTTGATGAAATACTGGCTGAGCCCACCTATAAGGCGGAGTTTGACAGGCGAATCACAAAGGCGCTTTCGACTGTTCAGAGCAAGCTGGACGCGGAAGTGGAAAAAAACAAGCAGCTTGCAGCGAACGGCAGCGCGGAAACGGAAGCGCTCAAAAAGGAGATCGAGGGCTACAAGTCCAAGATCGCCGATTATGACTACGCAGATGTGATCCGTAAGACGCTTGCTGAAAAGGGCGTGAAATTCAGCTCTAAGGCTGCGGAAAAGGCATATTTGGCAGACCTGAAAGCAAAGCACCTTGAAATCAAAGATGGTGCGCTTGATGGGTTTGACGAATGGCACAAAGCGCAAGTCAGCGCCGATCCGTCCGCGTTCCAAGACGGCGTAAAAATCGACTGGTCCGCCGCTGTTGGCGGCGGCGAAAAGAAAACAGATACCAATGCCGCGATGAACAATCTGATCCGCGGCGCACTCAAGTAACAAAAAGGAGATTACAACATGGCAAGTATTGATCGTTCCGCACTTTCCGGCCTTATCCCGGAACCCGTAACTCGCGAAATCATGCAGGGCGCTATCGCCGAATCTGCCGTTCTTCGTATGGGCCGCAGACTGGCGAATATGTCCAGTAAGACGCAGACCATCAACGTGCTCGACGCGCTTCCCTCCGCGTATTTCGTCAACGGCGAAGCGACCGGCGACGGCGCTGGCGACGCCTTCAAGCAGACCACCAAGATGGCGTGGGACAAGAAGAAGCTGTATGCCGAGGAAATCGCGGTTATCGTCCCCATTCCCGAGGCTGCTCTCGATGATGCGGACTATGACATTTGGGGCGAGGTCAAGCCCCGCCTGACCGAGGCTTTCGGCAAGGTCATCGACGCGGCTATCCTGTTTGGCACGAACAAGCCGAGCACTTGGCGCACTGGCGTTGTTCCTGCTGCTGTCGCTGCCGGCAACGGTGTGCCCATCAGCTCCGACATTTTCAGCGACATCATGGGCGAGAATGGCCTGATCGCCAAGGTCGAGCTGGACGGCTTTAACCCCAATGGCGTAATGTCCGCTATTCAGATGCGCGGCAAGCTCCGCGGTCTCAAGGACACCACCGGCCAGCCCATCTTCAAGTCCGATATGCAGGGGTCTACCCGTTACGGCCTTGACGGCATGGATATGTATTTCCCCATGAATGGCGCGTTCGATCCCGCGCAGGCGCAGATGATCGTCGGTGACTGGAGCCAGCTCGTCTACGCCATCCGTCAGGACATGACGTTCAAGATTTTCACCGAGGGTGTTATCCAAGACCCCACCACCAAGGCCATCACTTACAACCTGATGCAGAATGACATGGTGGCGCTGCGCGCGGTCATGCGTCTCGGCTGGGAGATCGCGAATCCCGTTAACGCTTACAACGTGGACAAGGCTGACCCGTTCCCGTTCTCCGTGTACGGAAAGGGCGGCGACATCTCCGCTGTTACCGTCTCGCCCGCTACCGCGACGATGGCAAAGGGCGACAGCAAGGCGTTTACTGCTGCCGTTACCGGCGAGGGCATCATCAACGGCGAGGTCGAGTGGAGCCAGAATGGCACAAAGTCCAAGATCAGCGAAGACGGCTTGCTGACTATCGACTCCGCTGAGACTAAGACCAGTATCACCGTCACGGCCAAGTCCAAGCAGGACGGCGCCAAAACTGGAACTGCTACCGTTACCGTTTCTTGATCTGAAAGGAGCTGACCCGTATGATATACGCTGATTATACATACTACGCCGGAATCTATATAGGTTCTGTGAGCGAGGGAGATTTTCCGCGTCTGGCTGTTCGGGCCAGCTCCTTCCTCGACTACTACACGATGGGGAAGGCTGAAAGTCACGCCGATTTGGACGCGGTAAAGATGTGCTGCTGTGCGTTGATCGACCAGTACGCTTTGTTGGACGCGGCGCAGAAGGCGGCGACAAAAAGCCTTGCCAATGCAGGAGACCCGGAAACCAAGAGCGAATCGGTAGGTAGCTATTCCCGCACGCTTACGACCGGCGGTGAAGCGGCAAAGTCTGTGCTGGATGCGGTAAGCACCAGTAAACAAATGCTTGCGAACCTGTGCAATGAGTATCTGGCGCATACCGGACTTTTGTATCGGGGAGGTGACTGCAAATGTACGCTCCCCATACTGTAACGATCTACAACTCCGTCAAGGAAACTGATCCGGCAACGTTTAAGGACGTTACTAAGCTCTATGTCACGATTTTGCGCGGCGTGCTGTGCGAAGCGTCAAAGGGCGCAAATGTGCGCAAGACTGGGTTAGAGGGCGCGGATGCGGTCAACCTATATATCCCGTTTTACGTAGAAGCGATAGACGGGGCAACGGGTAAGCCCAAGAAGTACGTCGGGCCGCAGGAGTTTTACCGGGCCACAGATAAGACCGGACTGTGGACGCTTTCAGTCAGCGGCAACGGTGGGGTTACGTTTTTCATCAAGGGCGAATTTGTCACCGACAAGGAAGATGTGGCGCTTTCACAGGATAACTGCTGGAATCTGACAAAGGTAGACGCAATGGACTTTGGCAGCGAAGATATGCAGCATTGGGAATGCGGAGGCAAGTGAAATGATTGCATATCGCGTAAAAATCAAAACGCCAAAGGGCTTCCTTGATCGGGCAAGTCAAAAAATCGAGACTGTGGTTGCCACGCAAATCTTGAAGGACACGGCTCCCTATGTTCCGATGTCTGGCGCTGCGGCAGGCCTATCCAATCGGGCCTATGTGGATGGCGGAGCTGTTGTTTATCCGGGACCTTATGCAAGATTTCTCTATGAAGGCAAGGTCATGGTCGACCCAAACACCGGCAGTACATATGCGCCAAAAGGCGGGACAAAGGTTGCGACTGACCGGAACCTTGTGTTTCGGCAAGACCATCACGGCATGGCAACCGACCACTGGTTTGAAGCGTCTAAGGCCGAAAACGAAAGCAAATGGTTGCGCGTAGCGAGAAAGGCGGCGGGGCATGAGTTTAAATGAAAAGCCGATCATGCTTTATTCTAAGCAGGAGCAGGATGACTTAAATCGGAAAATCTTAGTTTGGCTCAACACTTACCCAGACAAACCCGTTGCATTGATTGATTACGAATCCAAGCTTTCGGCAGATACGCCAGGCATGGCTCTATCTCTGGTTCAAAACTCATATTCGCCTGATTATGACATTCTCGGAAACTACGATACGGAGTATCAATTCAAGCTGATTTACCGTATCAAACCTGGAAACAGCACAGATAAGCGGCTAAAGGCCGACGAAGTGCTGGATGCAATTGGGGAATGGGCAAAGAAACAATTTCCAGACATTGGGGGGAATCGCACGGTGGTAAGCATCGAGCCGGTTGCGAGGGCGGTGATGTTTGATGTGTTTGAAAACGGCGACGAAGACCATCAGATCATGATGAAAATGACATACCACGTCGAGGTATAAAAAGCCGCTCCCGAAGGAGCGGCAAGGTCATTGCAAAAACATGCCGTTTACATCGCGGAAACCGCCAACGGCAATGATAAAAATGTCGACGACCCATCCGATGCCTAAAAGACCGGCTGTGCAAAGGTACAAAACACCCGATCCGGTTTTGCCAACATAAAAGCGGTGAGCGCCAAGGAAACCGAGGAAGATGCAGAGCAAAAGGGCTGTGACTTTCTTTTTTGGGCCAACGGTAAGGTACCCGCCGATCACGTTAGTGTTCTGCAAGACAACTGTCGGCTGCGGAGTTTGCGGCTGCTCTTGAGGTGCTGGCTGTTTCTTTTCGAATGTCGGCATTTTGATCTTCTGCTTATCCGAAAATCCGCAGTAAGGGCAAGGCGTTTCGTTAATTTGCTTTCCGCAATTCTGGCAATACATCATGATCCCTCCTTCTTTGCACAGCATAACATACCGGGGTTCCCATGTCAAATCAATTCAACCAAATTCATACGGAGGTACTAATTTATGGCAATCGAAAAAATTAAAAGAAGCGCGATCGCACACTTTCTGGATACTTCAAAAGCCGCGGACTACGCAGATGCAGCGTGGAAGCGCGTTGGTAAAAACGTAGACAGCGCGTCCACGGAATATAACCCGCAGACGGAGACGGAGCAGGACATTATTTCCGAATCTGCCACGACAGAGCTGACCGGCTATCAGCCGACCATGCCCATTTCGCAGAAATGCACCAAGGGTGACGAGGTGTACGAGTTTGTTAACGGCCTGCGCCGCAAGCGCTCCACCATGAGCGACGCGCACACATGGCTCCTCAACGTCGACCTTTACGACAAGACCGGCTCTGAGGCTTCGGCTACTTACGCGGCAGAGGTGCAGGAGGTCTCTGTTCAGGTGGACACCTACGGCGGCGACGGCGGTGAGTCTCCCGTGTTGGAGTACACGCTGAACTATGTGGGCGACCCGATCCCCGGGACGGTCTCCATCACGTCCGGTACTCCCACCTTTACCAAGACCGCCTGATAGGAGGGAAACAAGATGGCAAATGTGATTCGGCTGAACGGCGTAAAGCGCATTGAAGTAAACGACGAGGGCGAATACATCCTCCTTCCGGTCGGCGATGACCAATTCCTCCGTAATTTCTATGCCTTGGTCGATGAGGCGCAGAAAAAGGCGGCAGAGATCCAGACGGACAGCAACGATATCCTCGGATCGATGGATGTGATCGTCGCGTTTGACAAGTACATGATGGAGCGGGTAGACGGCCTTTTCGGCGCGGAGACTTGCCACAAGGTTTTTGGCAATATTCTTCCGGGCGTTGAGATGTTCCTCGAATTCTTTACGCTTCTGACTCCCTATTTAGAAGAGTACAAAAAAGACCGTGCGGAAGCAATAAGCAAGTATAGCGCCGGCCGGAGGGGATCGAGTGTTTGACATTTTGTTAGACCATCTTCCAGAGGACTACAACGGCTTTTTGATCCGGCCGGATTATCGGATTGGCATTCAGATCGCACTTTGCCTGCAAGATGAAGACTTGAGCGAAAACGACCGTGTGTTCACGGCTATTTCGCTCCTCTTCGGACGGGGCCTTCCGCCGCTGGAGACGGCGGTGGAGGGCCTCGGGTGGTTTATGCGTTGCGGAGCGGAGGCGCAGGACGCACCGGACAAGGCAAAGCAATGCATTTGGTTTGACTTCGATGCCGGCCGCATTTGCTCCTCGTTTCGAAAGAGCTTTGGCATCGACATCCACAAGCAGAAAATGCACTGGTTTGAATTTATGGAGCTTTTGGGATGCGTGGATGAAGATTCCGCGCTGTCTCATGCGATCCAGATCCGCGGGACGGACACGAGCGGCATGAAGCCCAAGCAGAAAGCACAGTACGAGCGGCTGAAAAAGAAGCTCACTCCGCCGGTTAAATTTACCAAGGAAGAGCAGGAAGCCATTGACGAATTCTGGGCACAGATCAAGTAACAGGAAAGGGGTGAACCCTTATGGCACAAGCTGACGGCAGCATTCGCATCGAAGCCATCGTCAGTGACGAAAAAGCGAAAAAGAAGCTCGACCAGCTCAATGCCAAGCTGCGCCGCCAAACGGAAAGCGTAGACAAGCAGGCGACGGCGGTCGATCGGCTAAAAGAAAAATATGCGGAGCTGACTGCGGAAAACGCGGAACCAAAAGGCGCGAAAAAACTGGCCGATGAGCTGAAAAAAGCCGAAGCAGAAGCGGAAAAACTCGATCAGGAATACCAGAAGCTCCGCGAATATGCGGACATCAGCAAAGCGGCCAACGGCTCAGTAGATACGCAGACGCAAACTCAGATCGACACGCTGGCACAAAAACTGGCAGAGGCCGACGCAAAAGCAGACGGTTTAAAGCAAAGGCTCGCAGACTTAAAAGGAAACCCCGAAGCAACGACAGAGGCTCGGCATCTGGCGGAGGACATTACCCTTGCCGAGAGCAAGCTCGAACGCCTGCAGGCGGAGGCAAGCGGTACCCGGGCGGCAATTAACGACTTGGCTGGCGGCTACACGAGCAAGTTTGAGCAGCTCCGTGCGGTGCTCGGCAACATCGGCGGAAAGCTTAAGACTGGCATTGCGGCAGGACTGACCAAGTCCAAGCTTGCCGCGGCTGCACTTCTGGCCAAGCTGCGCTGCATCGGCAAGAGCAGCAAAGACATGAACACGGCGAGCCGCTCCATGCAGAAATTCGGCAGACGCTTAAAGTCCATCGTGCTTGGCGCGTTGGTGTTCAACGTCATCAGCAAGGCTCTGCGCAAGCTGACCCAGCAGATGGGGCAATACCTGACAGCTAACGACGACTTTGCAAAGGCGCTCAGCGGCATCAAGAGCAATCTCCTCACGGCGTTCCAGCCGATCTACGAGGCGGTTTTACCGGCTCTGACGGCGATGCTCGAAAAGGTGGAGCAGCTTACGGCCCAGATGGCGCAGTTTGTAGCCTCCATCTTTGGAACGACCGCCAAGCAGGCGCAGGAAAATGCCAAAGCCCTTTACGAGCAGGCCGACGCGACCGAGGCGACCGGCAAGGCGGCAAAAAATGCCGAGAAGTTTCTGGCCTCGTTCGACACGATCGAAAAGGTAAGCAAAGAAGAAAACAAGACTGCGCCAAAGTTTGATACGGACTTCTCTACAGTCTTTGACACGGGCGGTCTCTCTTCGTTCTGGGAGCCATTCAAGAAAAGCTGGGAACAGTACGGCACGGCAACCATCAACGCGGCCAAAAGCGCGTTCCAGAAACTCAAAGACCTCGCGTCCTCTCTGTGGGCGACGTTCAAAAACGTGTGGACGAGCGGCGCCGGCTTGTCCGTTCTCAATTCGTTCCAGCTTCTCCTGCAGACTATCCTCGGCATCATCGGGGACATTGCAGCGGCGTTTACGACGGCGTGGAACTCCGGCGCGGGCGAAGCGGTGATCCAGAGCATTGCGTTTCGACTCACGTCGGTCATGGACCTACTCCGCAGCATTGGAGAGGCATTTCGTGAGGCGTGGAACGACGGCAGCGGCGTGCAGATCATGGAAACGCTGCTGAGTATCATTGCAAACGTCAACAACACGGTGGGCGAGCTGGCAAATCGCTTGCGCGAGACGTGGGAAGCCAACAAGAACGGCGTCGCGATCTGGAATGTGATCCTTGATGTCGTGCAGGATATCTTAGACTTCTTCAACGAGATCAGCGCGGCAACATTGAATTGGGCACAGGGGTTGAACCTTGAGCCGATCGTGACCGCATTCCGCTCACTGCTGGAAGTGTTTGAACCTTTGGTCGACGTTTTGCTCGGCGGGCTGTCTTGGGCGTGGGAGAACATCCTGCTTCCTCTTGCCAAGTGGACGATCGAAGAGGCGGCTCCCGCAGCGGTCAATTTGCTCGGCTCTGTCTTCAAAGCGCTTACGCCCATCCTCCAGTCAGTGTTTGACCTTTTCAGCGCCATATGGGAGATCGTCAAACCGATCGCCGAGTTTTTGGGAAGTGTGCTGATCGATGCGATACAAGCCCTTGGCTCCGCGATCGAGTGGTTGGGCGATACGCTTTCAAGCATTATCGACTTGATCTCGGAGGCGGCAAATGCGCTTTCCGATTTCTTGGGAAGAGCCTTTTCTGGTTTCGGCACTGCCGTTCTGGAAACCTTCACCGGCGGCGGAGCGCGTACATACGCGGCTGCGCCGCAGAGCTTGATGGATGCCTATCCGCACCTTGCAAATGGCGCAGTGATCTCGCCCAACAACGAGTTTCTGGCTGTGCTCGGTGACCAGAGGAGCGGCATGAACATTGAGACTCCTGCGGCTACGATGCTGCAGATGTTCAAGCAGGCTTTGGCGGAATCCGACTTCGGCGGCGACGTGACCGTGAATTTCAAGGGCAACACCACAATGGCGCAGTTTGTCCGGACGATCTACCCGCAGATCGAAGTGGAGCGGCAGCGCCGCGGGCCTGCGATCGGAGGGAGCACTTTATGAATGCACCATTCACAATCGACGGGACGGCCTACAACGTCACCGTTCCGGTAGGCGGCTTAAAACGGTCTTTCAAAGTCCTAGACGGGAAAAACGCCGGCCGTGTGCTTTCCGGCGATATGGAGCGAGACATCATCGGCACGTTTTACAACTACGAGCTTCAGATCGATGCGCGAAGCGCGAGCCTTGCGGAATACGACCAGCTCTACGAGGTGTTGAGCGCTCCGATCAACTTCCACACGGTCGTGTTTCCGTATGGGCAGAGCACACTGACCTTTCAGGCGTATGTGACCGAGGGCCAAGACAGTATTTCCCGCATTGCAGGCGGCAAAAACTATTGGCGAGGTCTTACAATCCAATTTGTTGCAAAATCGCCGCAAAGGAGGTAAGGCATGGCAAAAAACAAAATCGTTTATGCATCTTACATCTTTTCCGACGATGACGAAACGCTGCGAAGCGGGAACGAATACCAGATCACGTCTTTGATTGCCGACGAGCTGCAGGCGGACACCATCGAGCTTGAGGTGAAGTGCAGCGACAAGAACATCGTCGTATTCACGGAAAACGCGCCGCTGCAGTATTACCGCGAGAACCTTTTGCGAAGCACTTATTATGTGCAGAGCATCAAGCGGATCGGCGGTGATAAGTATACCATTTCGGCGGACTCCGCGATGGGCCTGCTGATGAAGCGTTTGCACGTCGGCGGGATCTATACCGGTCAGACGGTAAAGGAAGTGGTGAACGAAATCTGCGGGAATATCCCCATCCTCGTAAAGACTGTCTTTGCTGATACCAAGCTCTACGGCTGGCTTCCATATTGTAAGCCGCCGGAAAGCTCGGCGCGGAACAATCTGGCACAAGTGCTGTATGCCATTGGCGCGGCGCTGACCACGGACAACAACGGTGTGCTGCGAGTAGAACCGCTATGGGATGGAGTTTCCTCCTCGATAGGCGAAACGCGAATGTATTTTGACGGGAGTGTAGAGACCGAAAAGCCCATCTCCGCCGTTACCGTCACAGAGCATCAGTACATCGCGGGAACCAACGAAAAGGAGCTGTTTTCCGGTACATCTCAGCAAGGAGATATTATCACCTTCTCCGAGCCGATGCACTCACTCACCGCGACAGGCTTCACCATTTTGGAGAGTGGCGCAAACTACGCCAAAATCTCCTCCGGCTCCGGCTCGCTCAAGGGCAAAACGTACATCCACAACACGCGCCTTGTGACGCAAACCGTCACAGAGAACGCGGCGGAAAACGTCAAGTCCGTCACGGACGCCACGCTCGTCTCTCTTGTCAATTCCTCCGCTGTCGCCAAAAGGTTGGCAGACTATTATAGGTGCCGAGAGACCATCACCAACGGCATTGTAAGTGGGCAGGAGAAGCCCGGACATGTGGTCAGCGTCTATCACCCCTACGATAAAAAGATGGTCTCTGCGTGCATCGTGAGCCTTGACACGACCATGAGCGGCACACTCAAGAGCGAAATGACGGCACTCGTCGGCTTTCTGCCCCCGCAGCCGGAAACCACGGAATACTACGACGAGCGCGTGCTGCTCACCGGCTCCGGCGAGTGGGAATCAGTAATAGACGGTGAAATTCGTGTTGTGGTTATTGGCGGCGGCGAAACGGGCGCAAGCGGAAGCGCAGGCAGCTCGGCAGGCATTTCTTCGCAGTCCAAAAGCGGGTCATCCGGCTCCTATTCCGGTTCGTCCGCCGGTCAAGGCGGCGAAGGCGGCGAGGGTGGCTTCGGCGGAAAAATTTTAATCGCATCGCTAAATGTAATAACCGGGCAAAAATTTCAATATGCGGCGGCACAGCCTGCCGGAAACAGCACATTTGGGGAATTGTCAAGCGCGTCCGGTGAAGCCTCAGCTGATGGCTATTATGATTTGGTGACGCAAACCTACTTCGGGAGAAAAGGTGCGGATGGTAAGAAAGGCGGCAATGGTGGCTCTCCTGGAAACGATGGTCAAGCGGTGGGGGATTTCCGTGGAGGCTACGGGATCAACAGCAAAACGGTAAGCGACACCGAGTACGGGATATCGGGAACTGTAACGGCAAACGGATGGGGCGGCGGCGGTGCCGCACAAGGAGCAAACGGCGCGACTTCGGCAGGAGAAGTCTATATCAACCTATACGGCGAGTTCGATTCGAATGATCCCTCTCAAAGCGTTGTTACGCTTAGCGGCAACTGTTCAGGCGGCGGCAAAGGCGCAAACGGAGCCAACGGGAATGACGGCGAAAACTATGGCGACGGCGGAGACGGTGGTCACGGCGGCGGTGGTGCCGGTGCAGTCGGTACGCTCAGCATGTCGTTTTCGCCATCCGGCAAAAATCCGAAAACAGAAACGGGCGGAGCATGGGCAACTGGTGGCTCTGCGGGCGCAGGCGGCGCAGGCAAGCCCGGCTGCATCATCATCTACTACCGCAAGAAAAAAGAGCTGCAGTCCGGCCCGCTCGTGACCAGCAACAACCTTGGCCTGCTCGATTCTCTCGGGCGGAGAATGATCGTTTAAGGAGGTTTTTATGCCGAACGATTATTACACCATGCTCTACACCGGCGAGAAGACCGACGAGCTATTGCAGCGCGTGGACGAGGGCGAGATCATCATCCCCTCCTCGACGGCGGGCAGCACGAAAAAATTCAAGCTGACGGTGGACGACACCGGCGCCGTCAGCGCAACGGAGGTGACGACGTAATGGTACAGGGCGACGCTTATTCCATCGACGTGGAGATCACCAACGAGGGCCAGACGCTCAGCCCCCCGGCCGTCTCTCTGGTCGAGGTCGCACTGCTGAACCTCGTCAAGACCTATCCGGGCGATGTCACGTTTTCCGACGGCAAATTTCACTTTCCCCTCACGCAGCCGGAGACCTTCGGCCTTCCGACCGTCTGCCCCATGCAGGTGCGCGTGAAGTTCCCGAGCGGCGACGTGATTGGCTCAGAAATGCAGCAGATCGATGTTAAACGCGCGCTCAGCAGGGCGGTGATCTGATGGCTGCGATTACGTTTGACGTCGGCAGGAAAAAGGCAGCCTTTTTCCTCGGGACGCCGGCGGCCATCGGCATCGGCTTCCATGTTTCGGTCCGTGAGGTCGGAGGCGAGCCGTATGACGGCCCATATACCGTGATGCCCAACTTTGAGACGCAGGAGCTTGCCACAAAGGACAGGCTTCTGAAAGACAATGTGACCGTTGATCCCATTGCGGTCGCCCGTGTGGAAAACCCCTCGGGCGGAAAAACGATTTTTATCGGAGGTATTTTCAATGGCTGAAAATCAGTACAACAGCAAAATCGTACTCTCGAGCGGCGAAGTCCTCATGGACCTCACCCAGGACACCGTGGTCGCGGACAAGCTCCTCAAGGGCTTTACCGCGCACGGCAAGGACGGCGCGCCCATCACCGGCTCCTGCGAATTTGACGCGGACACCGGCGACGCCACCGCGGGCGCGGCGGAAATTCTGGCCGGCAAGACAGCCTATGTCACCGGCAGCAAGGTCACCGGTACCATGCCGAACAACGGGGCCAAGACGCTCAGCATCACGGAAAAGGGCAAGCCGGTCACCATCCCTCAGGGCTACCACGACGGCAGCGGCAAGGCGCAGATCGACGCAGCCGAAGAGGCGAAGCTGATCCCCGCCAACATCCGTGAGGGCATCACCGTCCTCGGCGTGACTGGCACGATGTCCGGCAGCGAGGGAATGAATCCGCAGGCCAAGAGCGTCACGCCCACGTTTGCCTCGCAGGAGGTCCTGCCCGACGATGGGTACAACTGCCTCAGCTCCGTCACGGTCGCGGCGATCCCGATTGCCTACACCGACAATGCGCAGGGAGGCAAGACGGTCACCATCGGCTGAGGAGGTGCGGCATGGCCAACAACAAAGTCCAGCTCAGCGACGGAACAGTCCTGCTTGATCTGACCGGGGACACCGTAACGCCGGAGACGCTCATGGCCGGCGTCATTGCCCACAACGCAGCGGGCGAGCGGATCGTCGGCATCGCTATCGGCATCAAGCTGACCGGCATCGCCATCACGACACCGCCCACAAAAACCGCCTACAAGGTGGGCGAGACCTTCGACCCCGCGGGCATGGTCGTGACCGCGACCTATTCCAACGGCGCGACGCTGACGAGCCCGTCCTACACCTTCTCGCCCGCGGGAGCTCTCACAGCCGGTGATACGGCCATCACGATCACCTACACCGAGAACGGCGTGACGAAGACCGCAACGCAGGCGATCACCGTCCATGCGATCTACGGCGTAAGTTGGGACGGCTCAAGCTCGCCGCAGCTTACGCGTACCGACGCCTCCGCGAATTTCCCCGATCCCGTCGCCTACATGTCCGGCATCAGCAACTACGGTTCTCCATTCGACAATATCATGCCGTGGAGCGGCATGGAGATCGTGGACGACGCGACGTGCGGCAAGCTCGTCAAGATCCCGAAGTTCTGGTACAAGCTGACGCAGAGCGGCAACGGCCTGAAAATTCAGATCGCGAACGCCGCGCAGGACGATTTCTCCGTCTCGCCCGCGCACATGGACCGAGGCGACGGCAAGGGCGAGCGTGATGTGGTCTACATCGGACGCTACCACTGCCGCAGCAGCGACTACAAGAGCTACGGCGGATCCGCGCCGAAGAACAACATCACGCGCAGCACCGCGCGAAGCGGCATCCACGCCCTCGGCTCTACCGTGTGGCAGAGCGACTTTTTGATGGCCTTTACCATCTGGCTGCTTTACATCGTCGAGTACGCCAACTGGAACAGTCAGGCAGTCATCGGCTACGGCTGCGGCAACAGCTACGGCGTGCAGAGCATGGGCTACACGGATTCCATGCCTTACCACACCGGCACGACGGCGAGTGCCCGCACGACCTACGGCGCAACCACGCAGTACCGCGGCATTGAGGGCCTGTGGGACAACTGCTACGACTGGATGGACGGCTGCTATTATCATGTTAACGGGATGTATGCTATACCCAACCCGTCTGCCTTTTCGGATAATTCCGGCGGCAAATGTGTCGGGATACCGACGAGCGGCTGGATCAGCGCGCTGAGCGTCAAGACCGTCTCGGGCCTGCCGCCGCTCTTCATCGCCTCCGGCGCATCGGGCAGCGACAGTACCTATGTCCCCGATAGCTGGTACTATAGAGCCTCCTACCCGTGCCTGCGCCGTGGTGGCTATTATGGTCAGAGCCTGGACCACGGTATGTTCCACGTCAACTACAGCGGCGTTTCCAACGCGAGCGCGTACGTCGGCTGCCGCCTCCAAAAACTCCCCTGATGGGAGGGAGTGCAGAGGGAGGGGGCCGCGGCCCCCTCCCTCTGGAAAAATGAATTACACGGCATCGTGCGGCAGCGCGCGAGAAAAAGGAGATCACCGGCGAAAGCTACACCGATGATAAATAAATTTTGAACAAAGAAAAGGAGAACAAAACTATGACTACCACTCGTATCGCATCCGACGGCAAGCCCATCGAGGTCACCGATACCCCCGCGGGCCTGAGCGAGAGCGCGGGCATCAAGAACAGCATCGTGCAGCCCGTCATGGCGCGCGACCTTTCCCGCGCCGGCACGGAGATCTATGTCGCCCCCTGCTACAAGCTCACCTACGACGAGGACGGCTACTGCGTCAAGATGACGACCGGCTCCATCCCCGAGGACGTCGCAGCAAAGCTCGCGGAGCTGAACAAGTAAAAAAGCCGCCCCGGTGGGCGGCAAATTGACAAAGCGCGGCAGACTGTGCTATAATTCGCCTGCCGGTAAGAACGGCAAGGTTGTCCACTTCCTGCAAAGGAGGTGCGCGATGGTTACATACGCTGATATGTTCACATATTCGCTTGTGCTCATCGGTCTTGCGTCTCTGATCTTCACGGTCACAAGACATAAGAAATAACCGCCCACCATAGCGGTAAGCGGCGTTTCCTTCGAGCTATAAACTCACTGAGGGACGACCGCCACCAGCAATGGCAGCCGTTCTTACTGGCCTAAATATAGCACACCTAAAGCCGCTTTGTCAAGCACGACAAGGCGGCTTTTTTCGCGCCGCCGGAAAGAGAGACAACGCCTATGGAAAGTTTATCGAAATTGGCGGCGCTGTGCTCGGAGGTGACGGTGATCCTCGCGGCGGTCGCCATGCTCGTCAAGCCGCTGCGCAACAAGCTGCTCGGGCTGGACAAGCTGACCGACGCGCTCAAATGCCAGCTCCGGCACGACATGCTGCACACCTACTACAAGCACCGCGAGAGCCAGACGATCCGCCAGTATGAGCTTGAGGATTTCATCTACCTTTATCGGGGCTACAAGGCCCTCGGCGGCAACAGCTTTATTGACCGCATCAAAAGCGAGATCGACGAGTGGGAGGTAATGTCATGAGAGACGTCAAGGGCGCTACCTCGGAAGAGGTGCGCATGATCCGCGCCATCCAGCGCTCCGTCGGGGCGCTGGACAACGGCTGGATCGGCAACCAGACCTTGAGCGACATCGCGGCGAAGCTCGGCGCGGACTGCTTTCCGCTCAACGTCGAGCTGTACGGTCAGCCCTGCATCCTCGCCCGCGACATTGACCCGCTCAACCTGAGCGGACGGCTGCCGAAAAACGCCATCTCGGGGAGCTTTTCGTGGCAGGGTCAGCCCTGCTCCATCCTGGTGCGCGGCGGCAAGGTCGTTCGCAACTGGAGCTGTCACTATCCTCGCCCCGAGAGCGTGCTCTACAAGACCACGGACGGCGCGGTGCGCATGGCCCGCGTTTCCTCGGCGGCGGCGCTGGGAGATGTCGTTTGGGCGGTCGGCGGGCTTGGCCTGCTCGACCACTATGACCCCGCGGTGGAGGGCTTTACGGGCGCATACTCCGACGTGCTGCGCAAGACCAACCACACCGTCCTCGGCTACAAGGGCGGGATGCTCTACGGCGTCTACTGCCGCAGCATGACCGCGCAGCAGGTCAACGCCTTTTGTCGGGACAAGCTCAAGCTGGAATACGCTGTCATGCTCGACGGCGGGCACGTCGCCGCCATCAACGGCGCGTGTAACAAGATCAATACACAGACGCGGCAGTTCTATGCCGTGCGGTTTTTGTAAAGGAGGCAAAAATGCAAAATCGAATTGCCAATCTTCTCACGGTCAAGAGCATCGTGACCATCGCGCTCACGGCGGTTTTCTCGGTGCTTGCCCTGCGCGGCAGCATCAGCGGGACGGAGTTTCTGACGATCTTCACGACCATCATCGCCTTCTACTTCGGCACGCAGACCGAGAAGAACAGGAAAAATGAAGAGGTTTCTTGAGACCCTGACCGCGTGGGAGGGCGCGGTGCGCGGCGATGCGGTGCATAAGCAGATCGTAGACGCCTACAACAGTTACCTCCCGCACCCGCGCGGCTACAGGCTCACCTATTCGGACGACTACTGCGCGGCGATGGTGTCCGCGGCGGCGATCCTCTGCGGCCTGACGGAGGTCATTCCCGTCGAGTGCTCCTGCGGTGAGCAGATGAAATGGTACCAGGCGCGCGGCCAATGGGTTGAAGACGACGCGCACGTCCCAACGGTCGGCGAGCAGGTTTTCTACTGCTGGAACGACCGCAAGGACTACGCCCTCACGGACTGCACCGGCGCTCCCAACCACACGGGCATCGTGACCGCCTGCGACGGGCAGAAGATCACGGTGTTCGATGGCAACAAGGGCAAGGAGCACAAGTGCGCGTACCGCGTCATTCCCGTCAACGGGCGCTATATCCGCGGCTTCGGCGTGCCAAAATACCCCGCGGACAAGACCGTGCTCACGCGCGGCGACAAGGGCGCGGCGGTCGGCAAGCTGCAAGAGCTTCTCAACGCCTGCGGCTATGCGCTGGATGTGGATAACTCGTTCGGCCCCGCGACGCAAAGGGCGTGGGGAGAATATGTTTACGCATATCTCGAAAAAATTCTAAAATAACGAAAGGAAAACGGGCGGGAGACCTTCAACGTCTCCCCTCGCGTGAGCGCTCTGCAAGCCCCGGCGCACAGCATGGACAAGCAGCACCGAGCGATCCGTGCACAGTTATCCTCTATGGCCCCGCGGCGGGCCGTGGCATACATTCGGTCTTTTGAGCTTCCGCCCGACGAAATGGCGTGCCTCGTCGAGTGCGACGTGCGGGGCCGCTCCTGCGTACAGGTGGCGCAGATGCTCCACCTCAGCGTGGACGGTCTTGCCAAGCTACGGCGGAAAGCTTACCGGAAAATAGCAGACGGACAAAACGAGAGCACCGAAGATTAGTCGGTGCTCTCGTTTTCTAATTCTTTCCGAAAAAGATCGATCATCAATTTCCTCCGCGAGATACCGCGGCGCTGGGCGAGATCGGACAGCTCCTGCAGCATCCCCTTAGGGACGTCGAGCGTCAAGCGGTCGTAGGCTCTGGCGATGTAGGCCCGCTTCGCCGCGTTCTCCTTCGCGGCTGCCTCAGGTGACATTGTGTAGGTATAGACTTTATTGCCGACATGTTTCGTTCGCTCCAGTTTCATTTCTTTTCCGCCTCCATCCCGGCGCGGATGAGACGCTTAATCTCAGTCTGGCGGGCCTTCCCCTCCAGCGCGGCGAGAATATCCGCGTCCGTGTTGTTGTTCAATTTCAGCCCGATAAACGTGGTGTTTTGCGCGGCCCACGCCCGCTTCGCTTCGCTATCCGGCATGGCTTAAAACAGGTTCTCGAAAGTGACGCCGAACTTCTCGGCGGCTTCGCTCTTAAAGCGCTTCATGTTTTCGCGGTAGTCTTCGCTGAAATACGCATTCCCTGCTCCGGCGGAGATCATGCGGGACTCCTGATCGTTGATGTAATCGGCAGCGGCCTCTGCGTTTTCCCCCAAGATTTTGTAAGTGTCCATCAAAATAGTTTTCATAATATTTCCTCCTTTACGCCTCGAAAACGTTTTCAACGCAGGACTTGGGGCACCAGATCACTACATTCTTTTCGCCGCTCATGAAAAGAGCCTCAACAGACAGTTTATAGGCCTTTTCGGTTTCGCCGATGATTTCACCAAACGCATCCAGTCTCTGGCAATGGTAGCGATCGTTAAGCTCCATCTTTTTTTCGATCTGGAACCATCTTTTCATGTTGGCGAACTTCTTCATGTTTTGGATCCCCTTTCCTTTACTGTACCTATAATATATCATAGGTTTAACCTATTGTCAATAGGTTAAACCGAATTTTCTCAAATTATTTTTAAGGCAGTTTGAGGGCAGAACGCGGGCAGTTTGCGGGCAGTTTTTAAGGGGCAAAACGCTGTACCATATAGGCAGAAAGGAGGTGCGCTGTATGTACGAACGGCTTTTGGCATTGGGTTTCACCGAGCAGATGGCGAGGGATATTTTGGTGCTGTTCCCCGAGCCGGACGAGCTGCGCACCTATGTTTATTTCGCGGAGCTGCTGCATGTATAGCTATTATAATCCGTCGCCTTATGGCAAGAATGTGGGCGACTGCACCGTTCGGGCAATCTCCAAAGCGACCGGAAAAGACTGGGGCGAAACGTATCTCGCGCTCGCCATACAAGGCTATTTGGACGGAGACATGCCGTCGGCCAATGCGACCTGGGGCGCGTATCTGCACTCTCTCGGTTATCGGCGCTACATCGTTCCGGACACCTGTCCTCTGTGCTATACCGTCGGGCAGTTTGCGGACGAGCATCCGGCAGGCACATACATTTTAGCCCTGTCCGGCCATGTGGTATGCGTGCAGGACGGGACGATCTTTGATTCATGGGACAGCAGCAATGAGACGGTGATCTATTTTTGGGTAAAGGAGACTGAATGACATGTCTTTTAATCCGTACTATCAAAACCCTTATTATCCACAGCCGATGCCGGACAACCTTATGCAGATGCGGCAGCAGCAGATGATGCAGCCCGCTCCGCCTCCCGTGCCGCAAAATCCTGTTGCGACCGGCGGCGTGCAATGGGTGAGCAGCGAGCAGGAGGCGAGAGGCTATCTCATCGCGCCCAACTCTGCTGTAGCGTTGTGGGATTCTACCGCGCCGACTGTGTATCTCAAGCAGGCGGATGCAAGCGGCAAGCCGACGCTCAAGATTTACGACCTTGTGGAGCGAGCAGAAACGGCTCCTAACGCGCCGCAAAAGCCGGGTGCGGAATTTGTCACCCGCGAGGAGTTCGACCGTCTGGCGGCGCTTGTGGGCGAAATAAAGGGTAAGAAGAAGCGTAAGGTCGAGGAGGACGAGGACGATGACTAATCCATTTTTCGGGGCTCTCGGCGGCGGGCAGATGCCCGGACCGGTAGGCCAGTTCCAGCGCATGATGCAGCAGTTCCAGCAGTTCAAGGCGAACTTCAAGGGCGACCCCAAAACGGAGGTCGAAAAGCTCTTGCAGAGCGGCAGGCTGAACCAGCAGCAGCTAAACCAGCTACAGCAGATGGCGAAGCAGTTTCAAAGCCTGATGCAGTAATCATCAACATAAATCAACATCGTGGCCACGATTTGATGAATAAAAATTTTTCAAAGGAGTGATACTATGTCTCTTTCTGACGGCGGCGTTCAGGCCACCATGCCTGTTGCGCCAACCGGCATGATGAACAGCGGCTTTGGCGGCTTCGGCGGCGATGGCGCGTGGTGGATCATCATTCTTTTCCTGTTTGTTTTCTGCGGCTGGGGAAACAACGGCTGGGGGAACAACGGCAACGGCGGCGGCGTGGTCGACGGCTATGTGCTGACCTCTGATTTTGCCAATGTCGAGCGCAAGATCGACAGTGTAAATCAGGGCCTTTGCGACGGGTTTTATCAGCAGGCGCAGCTTGTCAACGGCACCAACATGGCGATGGCAAACGGCTTTGCACAGGCCGAGCTGTCCCGCAGCAACCAGCAGGCGGCGTTGATGCAGCAGCTCAACGCCATGCAGATGCAGGCCGCAAATTGCTGCTGCGAAAACCGTGCAGCTATCGCGCAGGTGCGCTACGACATGGCGACGCAGGCGTGCGACACGCGCAACACCGTGCAGAACGCCACACGCGACATCATTGACGCGAACAACCAGAACAGCCGCGCCATCCTCGACTTCCTGACGCAGAGCAAGCTGTCCGACCTCCAGACCGAGAATCAGGGTTTGAAGCTGGCGGCAAGCCAGGCGGCGCAGAACAGCTATCTGGTCTCGCAGTTGCGCCCCTCTCCCATTCCGGCCTACACGGTGCAGAACCCCTATTGCTGCAACCAGTTTGCCTGTTGCGGCTGCTGACAACTGCATAGCATAGCTTTTTGTTGGCGATGTTTTGTTGACGTCAACAAAATGTTCGGCCCCGTGCCGATACTGACAACAACGCGGCGGGGCTATTGCCTCGCCGCTGTATTTTAACAGGGTCGATTTCGACCCCTTTAGAAAGGACTGATTATTTTGGCAGAGTACACAAATGCGAATATTGTGAGCGTAGCCGCAGGCCAGAACGTTCCCCTGACCGAAACGGCAGTCAATAGCAAGCCCTGTATCGTGCATCGTCAGGGCGCAGGCATTGTCACGCTGCGCGGCCTCACCAATCAAAACCGCGCCCTGTTTAGGGTCTCCTTTGGCGGCAACATCGCTATTCCCACCGGAGGCACGGTTGAGGCCATCACGGCGGCGCTTGCCATCAACGGAGAGCCGCTGACCAGCGCAACAGCTACCGTCACGCCCGCGGCGGTAGGGAACTACTTTAACATTTATGTTTCCGCGCAGGTCTGCGTCCCGAAAGGCTGCTGCCTGACGGTCGCAATGGAAAACACCAGCACTCAGGCCGTCAACTTCGCCAACTCGAACCTGACGGTTGAGAGAATCGCGTGAAAGGAGAATGGACATGAGTAAGAAAGCAATGTATGAGCTTCGCAATATGCTTTGCGACGAGCTGGACGAGCTGGCGCGCAAGGGCGACCTGGGCGCGGGCGACCTTGAGATCGCGCACAAGCTGACCGACACCATCAAGAACATCGACAAGATCGAGATGATGGAAGACGACGGTTATTCTCGCGACGGAGACTATTCGCGTCGCTATTCCCGCGATGGCGATTATTCCCGCGACGGTGATTATTCTCGCGGCGGCGACTGGCAGGCCGATATGCGCGGCACTTACGACAGGGGCAGCTCCTATGCTCGCCGCGGCACGCATTACGTCCGCGGGCACTACAGCCGCGCCGACAGCATGGAGCACCTGCGCGAGCAAATCAACGACATGATGCGCGAGACGGACGACGACCGCGTAAAGGAAGCGCTGCGTCGTGCCGCGAGCCTGATGGAGGAATAAAGGGGGTGCGTCCCCTTGATCGACGAAAACGAGGTCAATCTGTGGATATCGCGGCTTGAGACGGAGGAATCGAGCTGGCCCAATTATCAAAAGCTGGCGGCGCTGTACATCATCCAAAATCAAAACGCGCCAAAAGAACCGGAAAGGCCAATGTTGTATTCGGCAGCTCCGGCGCCGGTCAAGACCTATGCGTCTGAAACGGTAGGCAGCTACGGCGACAGCGATTTTTTGCAGGCCGTCTCGGACATGGCTCCGGCAAGAGCGTGGGAGGTCATGGACGAGCTGATGGACAGCCTGAAAATCGTCAACGAGCGCGTGTACAACAGCGTGATGCGGAAGCTGGAAAAATGAGAACACCCCCGTCGTAAGGCGGGGGGATTCTTTTGGGCATAATTTACCTTTGGGAACGCCAAGGTCAAATATGCCTAACGTGGCGTTACAAAAAACGCGCCGTCGTCATCTGCGTCAATTCTCCAGATAAAGCGCGTCCAGAATTCCTTTTTCTCTTCCCGCGAGTAAGTGTCATATTCAGCAAGCCCATTTCGGAGCGCATCAAGGTTTGTCTGCGGCTTTTCCTCTACCGTTTCAAGTGTTTTCTTCAAGCTCGCGTACTCCCGCTTGTATTCGTCCAACTCGATCAAGTCGTTAAGATAAAGCGTTTTCAACTTACCCATTTTCTTTCGTATCGCGTCCGCGCTTTGCGTGGGCTTTTTTTCTGCTTTTTTGTAATAGCGATTGTTTCGCTCGGCAATCCCCTCAAGCTCATGCAATAAATAATCTTCCAGCGCGTCTTCGCGGATCCTCTTTTTGTGCTGGCACGCGGAGTTGTCAAGCATGCGCGTCCTGCAACGGTAATAGGTATAAATCTGCTTTGCCGTTTCCGACTGCATCGTTTTCCCACACTCTTTGCAATGCAACAAGCCGGAGAACAGATAAACGCGATCTGTCTCAACCCCTGCGCAGCGCTGCGACCGCTGGCGGAGGATATCATTTACAATGTCGAAATCCTGCTTGCTTATTAGGGCGGGGCAAGCGTTTTCGATGCCGTACACCTCACCGATATAAAGCCGGTTCCGAAAATAGTTTACATACTTGGTATATGCGCGGTCAATGGCCCATGTCTCGAGCATATACTTCTTTACGCCCAGCACGCTTTGCAGTTTTATATACGCCGCAAACATATCTCGTGCGGCATCTGCTGTATCGTTATCAATCTGGTATTGCCTGTCCTTGATGATATACCCTAAAGGGGCTTTTGACCCTGCGGGTTGGCCCTTTGCACGCTTGCCGTCGTTGATAAATTTGATTCGCTCGCTTGTGCGGTCGGCCTCGTCCTGCGCGACGGAAAGCATGATGTTTACCTTCAAGCGCCCGGACGCAGTGCGCGTCTCGTAGTCCTCTTCCGTCGCTTGCCATGTCACACCGTATTTGTCCAGCTGCGTTTGCACATCGTAGTATCCCGCGACATTGCGGAACCATCGGTCAAGCTTGATAAACAAAATCGTGTCGACCTTCCCCGCCTTGCAATCGTCCAGCAGCCGCAGGAGCGCGTGGCGCTTTTTGTACGGTTTTCTCGCGGAAATTCCTGCGTCCTCGTATATGCCTGCCACGGTCATTTTATTCGCTTTGGCATATCTTGTCAGCGTGTCCCGCTGCTCTTGTAATGACAGGCCATGCCGCGCCTGCTCCTCGCTGGACACGCGGATATACAATGCCGCTCGCATCAAATCCCTCTCCAATCAACGTACAAGCACCATGCAGCCAGCAGAACGATAATGACAAACATTATAGCAATCACGCCGTTTCGGATATGCACGCCGCGCCGCATGATCTCAATGGTATCGGCCTTTGCGTCAACATGGCGTTCCAGCTCATCATTTCGCGCTTGCAAAGTTTCCTCGGTCGGCGTCAAGTGTTCGGAAATTCCGAACGATTCATCAAGCGATATTCCAAGCGCTTTGCAGATCGGCGCGACGGTGTAAATCGACGGAGCTTTCGAAAACTTGGAAAAGAAGTTCTGCACGGTGGACAGCGGCACGCCGGAAACGTCTGAAATTTCCTGATAGGTCAGTTTCAATTCTTCTTTACGGATTCTACACACTTCTTGAATGTTCATTTACGCCACCTTAATTTTTTCGATTTTCGCGCCGCAAAGTCGTAAGATGAGGGCTTGTCGAGCCATGTCGAGCGCTGTTTTATTGCAAGGCTTCGGCATTGAATTACCAAGCCAAAGTGGGCTACGGTAAAGACAAGCAGCGGCGACCGGTCCCCGCCGGCTGCAAAAAACCCTCGCCGTTGTTGCAGAGGCGGCGAGGGCTAACCTTACTTCATACCAAGGAGCTTGCCAAGTTTTCTTTGCCGCCCTGCTTTGGTCGTTGGGATCCCAGTTGCTTTTGAAATTTTTCTTTTCGTCTTCGTGATTCCGAGTGCACGCTTCCAACTAAAGGACAGGCCGGGGATTTTGCTCTTCGCCATTTGGTGCACCACCTTTTGGTTTTATATTTTCGACTGCACAAAGTGCAATAATCGACATATAGTAAAATAAAAAGTGATCCTGCGGCTGCGCGCCGCTCCACAATATTTTTTAATTGTTGCACAGCGCCGTGCAGCAAACGCCTGTTGTGGGAATAGGTATGAATACCGAAAAGGAGGTCGAAGCATGGACGCACAGGTGCAAGCGGCGGCGGCGCTTTATCTGCTCCTAACGCCGAAGCAAAAAGACGAAATGCTCGCGCTGATTGAGCGCATCCTCGAGGAAGAGGAGCAAAAAATAGCCTTAGAGCTAAACGGAGGGACGCAAGATGTTGTGTAATGACGCGAAATGTGATACAATAAAGTATCAAGAAATGCTGGCAGAAGCCTTTGACTTAATCCAAAAGTTATCCGACGAACAACTTCAAAAAATCATGGAGGCTCTAAAATGAAAATTTGGGCGATCAGTAAACAAAAAGGTGCCGAGTATGAAATCGGTCTGGAATGCGACGACATGGATCACGAGACCGCAATGACCGAGCTTTACCGAATGGCGCGAAACCTGTTTACCGGGGAACTTGAAGTGTTTTGGAAAGAGGGCGAACCCGGAAAGGTCGCATTTTAACCGTTGGCTTTCCGCTTGCACTCGATCACGGCATTTAACTGCTTCAAGATCGCGTCGCAATTTGGGTTGAACCGCTCCACCAATCCGCTGAGTTTGTCGACCTCGACCGCCATTTCCTCGGTTGCCTTTGCCCGATAAACGGCGACGGCATCGGTCGCGGCATGGAAATCATTCGGAGACGGGTATTTTGCGTAAAGGGAAACGGCAGATACCATTTTGTCAAAATCGGCATCGCAAGCCGTTTCCTTTTCGTGCGCCCATATTGTTTGCAGCTTTTTGATTTCTGCCTTTGCCGCCTGTTTTGCAACGATCCATGCGACAATGCCGGAAATAGCAGCACAGCCGAGTGAAATGATGATTTCTTTCATTGTTCTTCCTCAAAAGCAGCGCGGCCCATTTTCACAAAACGCTCCAGCTTTTCCGGCGGCAATGACAACACAAACTGAATAGCAGCCTTCTGCAAATCTGTATAGTCCTCGCCCTCTGTGGCGTGGGCTTTTTTCACGCCCTTGGTCTTCGGATCGGAGGCGCTTTCTTTTTTTGCCTTCGGCAAGACTTCTTCATCATCTGGAAGAATGTCCGCAACGGAAACGCCGAGAAATTCAGCTATCGCAGGAAGTTTTTGTGGCGACGGCTTTGATTTTCCCGTGTTCCATTGGCTATAAATGCTGTTTGAAAGGCCGAGCGCGCGGCTTAAATCGGCGCCATTTTTCCCAATTATTCGTAAGTAATAGTTAATTTTGTCAATAGTGCGCATACACCCTCCGAAAAATTGTGCAACACGCAGAACTAACAAAAACTAACTAACTTATTGTTGACTAATTCGTTTTTGTTAGTTATAATTAGGAACATAAAGGGTAACAAAAACCCAAGCCCCCTTACATTTAGCGGACTGCGAAAAAATATTATGATCGTTGGCACCTTTATAATATCACAGTTTGCCAAGTTGTCAAGGGAAACTTAGTTTTTCTTACTCTTTCGCTAAGTTTTTTATTGGCTGCGGCGAGGGGAAAAGAGACCGCCCCGATGCGTGAACATCGGGACGGCTCACCGGTCACTTTGACCGGCGGTTGGACAAGGCGGACGCGGCAAGAGCCTTTGAGTTCTTGCTTGCCTTGCGGTTGCTTAAAGTTTTTGACGCTTTGGAAGCAACGCGCTTACTTGTCCGGACGGAGTTTCGCGGCAAAGGGTTCCCTCCTTTCAATAAGAATATGGGGAGCCTCGTGCCTTTTCACTCTATCCTCCTGCATGAGAGTATAGCAAATCCCCACGCCGCAGTCAATGAAAACTAAGTAAAAGCAAATTGGAGGTGAACGAATGAGTTTTCGCAGTGCTCGATTGGCTGCCGGATTGAGTGTCCAGCAGGTGATCGAAAAACTAAAGGTATCCGACGCGGCGGTCTATATGTGGGAGACCGGACAGCAGCATCCGCGCGCAAGCCGCTTGCCGGAGGTCGCCGCGCTTTACGGCTGCACAGTGGACGAGCTTTTGAAGCCCGATGAAAAGTAAAAAAAATGCCCCGCCCAATGTTGCAGCATCGAGCGGGGCGGGTGGGACAAATCTTACCACAAGATATTGTGTCCGTGCTTATTGTAGCACGGGAGAAAGGAAAAGGCAATGAGAAAAAAGCCGGAATACAAGATTATTTGGGTCACGCCGCCTGACCCTGTAAAACTGGGGACGATCATGGGCGAGATTTATGCGCGCGGTCGCGGCCTTGAGTTTGTCGGCCTTGTGCCGAACGAGAAGAAGGGAGAAAAGGCATTGGCAATTCCCCCGACACCCTGCGCCGCGGCATTGAGCAGGGCGTCTACCCGTTCGGCCTGTGCATCAAAACGGATGGGAGCGCCGTCTACCGGATTTTCAAGCGCCTGCCGGACGAGTGGATCGCGGAAAGGGGTGCCGAAGCATGAGACATGAGCAAAGAAACGGAGGGCGGCTTGTGAACGGCAAGGAAGTGGCGCGGTGTCTGCGCGTCCCTTACCAAACGGCGCTTGACCTGCTCCGGTCCGGCAAGATAGCGAGCCGGAAAGAAAAAGGCGTATGGGTAGCCGAGGCCGTGACCGTGCAGAGGTTCAAGCGCGAGAACGACCGGAAGATCGAAAAGCTGCGGGCTGATTATGTGCGGCTTTATTGGGAGGGTCTTTCTCCCGACCGGCTGCAAGCGCGTGTGCGCGACGACATGGCACTGCGCGGCATCGTCTGCACCGTCGGCGGCTTTGCGGAGCAGGCTATCTATGCCGACCTGATGAAAGAGAGGAACACCACATGAGACGCGACCGGCGCACCCGCGAGCAGCGCAAGGCCGACGCTTCGGCGCGCATCGCTGCCGTCTGCCTGTTCCTCGCGGCGCTGCTTATCATCGTCGCAGCCCTAACGGTCAAAACCACCGGGCAGCCGTACAAGGGCGAGCCGCCGGTCATCGAGGACAGGCTCCCCGGTGAGGACAAGCCCGCAGAAGGATGCGCGGTGCTCGACATCGGCGAACCGCTCGGCGAGTTCTGCTTGACCGCCTATTGCCCGTGCTCCCGCTGCTGCGGAAAGACGGACGGCATTACCTCGACCGGCACGACCGCCACAGAGGGGCGAACGATTGCCGTTGACCCTCGCGTGATCCCTTACGGCTCCACCGTCACGATCTATTTTGCCGACGGCACGAGCCATACATACACCGCCGAGGATTGCGGCGGCGCGATCAAGGAAAACCGCATCGACGTATTCTTTGACGACCATCAGGCCGCGCGGGAGTTTGGCGTCCAAACCGCTTATGTTTATATGGAGGAAAACAATGGATAATTTGAACGGCTACAAAGCCTTTGAACCCGGCATGATCTGCAAAGGGAAACAGTATCAGGAAAACACAGACTATGAAGAAGAGGGCGGCGAGATTTGTGAAAAAGGTATGATGCATTATTGCGTTAATCCTTTTGATGTGCTTAATTTTTACCCGCTTGTAAATGATAGCGGAAAAGTCAGCGACTTTGCAGCGGTCGAGGCGCTGGAAAAGCCGGTAGAAGGGGATAACGGGAAGTTTGCCACAAGAAAACTGCATATTGGCGTAAAGCTTGGCTTGCCCGGATTTGTCAAAGCTTGCATCGATTATCTCAAGGAAGAAACGATTGAAAAAGCGCCAAATTCTACCGGCAGCAGCGGCAACCACGCCAAGATCGGCAGCAGCGGCGACTCCGCTCAGATCGGCAGCAGCGGC
>CDZB01062102.1_pt1 | contig 41825 bp, 40 predicted proteins | sample 554961 | NCBI WGS metagenome assembly CDZB01 (sample SAMEA3182106, study PRJEB8094) | gut metagenome | biome: human; feature: gut; material: Stool; isolation source: human stools | place: Canada | collected 2013-02-26
CTGCTGGGAAGCGCATACCCACGGCTCCCAACAGACGGAACCGCGCACCTGCGTGCGCTCTCCGTCATTCGCCGTGCGGGAAGTAACTGCCGCTGGGAAGCCTGCGCCCGCAGGCGCAAGGCGCGCGCCGTGTGAGCGCCCTCCGGCACGATGTTTGCGAAAGGGGCGGCTGACGGATCACGCGAGCTTCGCGAGCGTGGACGCCGTCTTTCATAGCCGCCACCGAACCGCTGCCAGCCGCACAAACGATCGAACGGAACGTTCGCGGCTTCTTTTCGTTCTTTTCTTGTACGGACAAGAAAAGAACACGTTTCTCCTTTCCAAAGGAGAAAAAATCTTCAAATATAAAAAAACGGCGATATTCGCCGTTTTTTGTTTTATCCATAAGCCGATCGTCCTGTAAGCCGGGTTCTGTCGAGAACAATCATCTATCTTTGCCGTATGTCGCCATACGGCTCGCAGAAAAATTCTGCTGCCACCTCGCATAGAGCAATACTGCTCGGCCGGGCAAGCCAAAATCTGCGGGGTGTTGCTTCGGATAGGGTTTACATGGCACGCGCGGTTACCCGCACGTCGGTGAGCTCTTACCTCGCCTTTCCATCCTTACCGCTTGCGCGGCGGTTTCTTTCTGTTGCACTTTCCCGGGAGTCGCCTCCGGCGGACGTTATCCGTTATCCTGCCCTGTGAAGCCCGGACTTTCCTCATGATAATACCTTTCGGCGACATATCACGCGATTGTTCGGTGCGGTCGGCTTATATTCAGTTTTGGGTCGACGTTTCCTTTACGTCGATATGAGTGAGCCCTTCCGTGACGACGGAGGAAACCTCCTTTTTATACGTGTAATTTTCAAGCTCGGAGGTGCTTCTGTAAACAAGCAGCGGATAGGCAAAGGTTTCGCTGTTGAAATTTACATCGTTTTCGTAATACATATCGAGATAGAGATAGGTGATCTCATTGCCCTTGGCGGCATTGGCGCCCTTGTAAATATCGGAGGGATTGTTTACCTCCGGGACAGGATATGCATGTGAGGGCGATGTTTTTTCATCGCCGAACAGATCCACGTTTTCAAATACGATGCGCAGATATTGATAGACATTTTTTTCATCGGAAAGATAGCTGTAGCTTGTGTAAACCTTGCCGTAATTATCGCGCAGAATGAAAACAAACGGCTGCTCGGAAAGGGCGATCTCGATCGGATTTTCTTCAACGGAGGCTTCATATTCCGCCTCGACGAGCGCTTCCAATGCGGTATTGGAGGCTTCTGGATTTTCTTCTTTCAGCCTTGCAAGAATTTCGGCTTTTCGTGCTTCCGTTTCTTTTTCATAAAGTTCATCGTACAGCTTGTCCCTTGAGCTGTTGTTATAGCGAACGGTGAGCTGAAGCTCATTTGTCGCAGGGATATAACGGATATCGTAGATCCCGAAATAGCCATCCTGTGCAACGTGCTCTGCCGGTTCTTGAGAATAAATCGTCATGCTGCCGCCCGATTCCGTATAGGCCGCGAGCATCTGTTCCGTCCAAATCAGCTTTGAAAGATTTTTCGGCGGCTTACCTGAGCAGAGCCGAAAGAACAAGATTCCATAGACAAAAAGAATCAAAAGGACACCGATCGTCTTGAGAATGGTTTTCAGGGTTCTCCAGCTGAAGAACTTTCCGAGCTTTGATTTGCTTTGATAGACGAGCTCCTCTGAGTAATCGCCGTAATCGTTATAATTCTCCGCCAAAGAATCACCTCCCGCAAAAATCATTTTCTTTATACATTATAGTATATAGTATCTGCCGGATAAAGTCAAGATTTTCAAATTTTTTGCGAAAATCCGTGAATATTTATTTCTTACCTCGATTGCCGAAAACAAGCTTCCCAGCAAAGCCCGGCCTATAAACAAAAAATCCCGCTTAGAAGGCGAGATTCCATGATGTTATGGTGACCCGGACGAGAATCGAACTCGTGTTACCGCCGTGAAAGGGCGGTGTCTTAGCCGCTTGACCACCGGGCCGGATCGACGGCCGATTTTCGGCCGTCTTGGTAGCGGAAGTTGGATTTGAACCCACGACCCTCCGGGTATGAACCGAATGCTCTAGCCAACTGAGCTATTCCGCCACAAAACTTAAAAAATCACGCATAATCGGGAACGCTTCGCGTGATGCTCGAATATTATAGCACAAGCATCAAGGTTTGTCAATAGTTTTATAAAAAATATGTGAGGAAAACCGCCTCTAAATTTTAAAATCCGGTGAAAAATTTTAAAAAAAGTGTTGACAAGCGCAGTGCAATATGGTATACTAAACACCGTCGCAAGGGGAAAGCCTTTGTCGAAGCGGTTGGCTTGGGAGCATAGCTCAGCTGGGAGAGCATCTGCCTTACAAGCAGAGGGTCATAGGTTCGAGCCCTATTGTTCCCACCAGAAAATCGTCTTTCGATTTTCTTTTGGCCCGGTAGTTCAGTTGGTTAGAACGCTAGCCTGTCACGCTAGAGGTCGTGGGTTCGAGTCCCATCCGGGTCGCCATTTTACAGGTTTTTATTGTAACACTGTGGAATTCGCCTACAAGAAAGACGGCCGGCGGTCGGTTTTTGTTTTGCGGCATGCCTCTGTAGCTCAGTTGGTAGAGCAGGGGACTGAAAATCCCCGTGTCGTTGGTTCGATTCCGATCGGAGGCACCATATCTGCGGATTTAGCTCATTTGGTAGAGCGCGACCTTGCCAAGGTCGAGGTGGCGGGTTCGAGCCCCGTAATCCGCTCCACTCTTCACAAGAGAAAAAGCATAGTGCTGTTCTGATTTTTAAGTCCAGCGCTATGTTTTTTCTTATTTTTCACCTCTCCTACATTCTCTTGTTTTCTCCTGATTTCTCTTGTTTTTCGTATAAAATGGGTGTATTTTTTCTCATTCAGGTGTAAAACGGGTGTAATTTTTCTTCCTTTTTTCTCGACAAAAAGAACGGGGCGATCGCCGCGAATCTGCGGCTTTCTCGCCCCGTAAACCGCTCCAAATTTTGTTGGAGCGCGGCTCCAAGACGCGAAAAGCAAGAAAGCCCGTCGAGGATTTTGAGGGCGGTTTTGCTTTTCGTGTTTTTTATACCGTAAGGTTCTCCGACTGGCTGGACGAGAATAAAACGCTTCTCGATTTTGCTCAGAGCTGCAATCGGCGAAGCGTCCCGGTCTCCGTTGGAGACTTTGACGCCGTTTGGCAAACAGCAGCTTGCGGCTGGTTGACTGCGCGAATCGATATCTGGGAAGTGTCATCATGTTTATTGGAGGGAAATTCACGCTTATTGCTGCTCACAAAATTTGACAGCTATTTTTAAATTTTGTATTGACAAGGATTCTAAATTCTGCTATACTACAAATAGCGGCTCCGAAAATATAAAAGGAATTGCAATGATGATCAGCGTCTATCTCATGTTCCAACTATGGTTTCGTAGCCATTTCTTTTTCAATATTCCGGCACCATAGCCAAGCGGTAAGGCAGAGGTCTGCAAAACCTTTATTCCCCAGTTCGATTCTGGGTGGTGCCTCCAAGAAATCTGGAGAGAACGGATATCAGACCGAAAAAAGCCCGAAAACTATGTTTCGGGCTTTTTTCATGCCTTTTTTCAAAGGGCAGCTCCGTAAACATCAAAGATGGTTTTTCATATGTGCCCCGGAAATTGGATAGGGAACGGCAATCATAAGGGACAAAAAGTATGCACTTCGGAGATATATTTTGTCCTTTTCTGCTTTTTATAACACAGTACTTGCTTTGACAAGATGAACAGTCATTTTGCTCATTTCTTCCGGCGTTTCCGCGAAATCACGGCGCACCCAGCCGTCGAGCAGACCGTAAAGACCATACGCATAGAATTTCTCACGATACCATCGGTCGGGCACGTTGACTTGCGGCTCGATCATGATTTCCTTGAATGCGTCAAATACAAGCATATCAAGCCCTGCACGATATATTGTTTTCAGTATTTTCTGCATTCCTGCGTTATAATCAAAAAATGCAGAAGCATTTCGAATGTCAAAGCGATTTCGCTCGGAAAGCTCGTGTTTCTCTGCATACCGTTCCCATGCGGTACGCAGCTTATATCGAATTGCATCCTCTTTCGATTTAAAGTTTCGGAACCATGTGGCACGCCCTACGCCGGCGGTTGCGGTGATCTCGTCTGCCGTGATCTTCTGAAAGTCCTTCTCGTTCATCAACATGATCAAAGCGTCCGCCATACATTCCTTCAGAAATTCTGTCGTTTTGCTGCTTCTTCCCATTGCCTCTCCTGCTTTGATACGAAGAACCCTTGGCAGTATCAAATACCCGAAAGAAAATTGACAAGGGAATCCGTAATTTATATAATAATGATATGATCGTATCTATTCAATATGATCATATCATTATGAAAGAGCAATGTCAAGCCCCTAAAGGAGGAAGAAATGTGAAAAAAGCATTGAAAATCATCGGAATTATAATTGGAGTTATTGTTTTGCTGATCGTGATCTTATTGATTTATGTAGCGAACAAGCCAAGCGTTCCGGATAATTACGCCGAAACCGTGGAAACAGGCGGCGATATCGAAGCACGGTACATAGCAAACGGGAGTCATGAAGTCAATTATTTTGAAAACACAGCTATGTCGTCTTTCGGGAAATATGAAATATTTTACCCATCCGATATTACAGAATCAACAAGCAAATATCCCGTGGTAATTTTTGTGAACGGAACTGGTGTGAAGGGTTCTAAATATCAGGCGCTGCAAAAGCACCTCGCATCATGGGGATTTATAACGGTTGCAACCGAGGAGGAATATGCGTGGAACGGCTTTTCCGCCGAGATGAGCTTGCGTTTTCTGCAAAAATTGAATGGCGAAAAGGTGGAGATCAAAGGTTACGATAACGAGCTTTATGGGAAAGTCGATTTTGAAAATGTCGGTATTACCGGGCATTCGCAGGGAGGCGTCGGCGTGTTTAACGCTGTAACCGAACAAAAAAGCGGACGTTACTATAAGACGATCGTGTCTCTCAGTCCGACCAATCATGAGCTTGCAGATGCGCTCGACTGGCTCTATGATGAAAGCAAAATCACGGTTCCGACACTCCTTTTGTCTTCAACCGGAAGCACCGATGAAAACTTGGTTGTGAATCTGGACGGGTTGACCGATATTTACAATCGTATTTCGTCGAATGTAACCAAAGTCATGGCGCGGCGAAATAATGCGGATCATGGAGATATGCTTTATTTTGCAGATGGCTATGTGACCGCATGGTTTATGTATTGGCTGCAAGACGATGAATCGGCAGGAGAAGCTTTTTTTGGAGAAAATGCGGAGCTTATGAAAAACGAATGGTATCAGGATCAAAAAAACAGTAAGCTTACGAGGAGAAGCTGCATTTTGTCGGTATAGATTACTGCTGCTATCCGGTGTGGTTTGTGCTGTTATGATGAATTTTTCTTGATATTTTGGTCGGCTTTTTAAAAAATTCCTGCGGACAAAATCCGCGGGAATTTTTGCTTTTCGCTGTTTTCAAAACCCGTTAAGGGAATAGATGATCGTGAATGGTGGAGAAATAAAGAAAAGCATCCGAAGCATAAAAGCTTTGGATGCTTTAAAAGGATTTTATTTTCCCAGCTCTCGGAACGTGTAATACTCATGGTTTGCGAATGTCTCGGCGTAAGTTCCCTTGCGCGCGATGATGGTCAGGTACCGCAGCTGATACGAAGAGGTGGAATTTCCCGAGGAGTCCGTGGAAGAGACGAGCTTGGCAAACGCTTCTTTTGAGATATATTCGACGCTGGAGGGAATGGTCACGGTCGAGATTTCGGTCGTGACCGATGCAAACCGGTAGTCCGGGATCCGTTTTACCGTTTCCGGTATGGTGATGTTCGCGGAATCGCCGGTATAGGCGGCGAGCACGCCGTCTCCGACGACGACAAATTCATCGTCTATATTTCTGAGCCAGCGTGTGCCGGAGAAGGTATCGGTGCCAACATAGACGACGCTTTTCGGAATGTCGATCTGGATCAGCCTGCTGCATCCGGAGAATGCGCTGTCGCCGATCGTTTTAAGCGACGTGGGGAGGGAGAGCGTGATGAGCTTTGAACAGGAGGCGAAAGCACCGGAGTCGATATGCTCTATGGAGTCCGGAAGCGTCACGCTTTGCAGGGAAACGCAGCTGGCGAAGGCGGAAGCGCCTATCATTTTGATGCTGTCCGGAATCACGACCTCCGTGATCGCATCACAGCCGTAATAGGTGCCGGCTCCGATTTCGGTATCCTCGGTGCCGATGATCACGTTCTCGAGCTCACGGCAGCCGGCGAACGCAGTGGCCGCCACATGCTTGACGGATTGAGAATCCCGCAGCACGCTTGTCAGGAGCACGCAGTCGGAAAAAGCGCCGGTCGATATGACCTCTAAGGTATCGGGCAGGTCGACATATGCGAGCTTTTTGCATCCGTCGAAGAAAGAAACGGGAAGCACCTTGATCGGAGCTTCGATCGTCACCTTTGTCACGGAGGAGGAATAAAACACGCCCATACCGAGCTTTTCCACGGTCGCCGGAATGGTCATTTCCGCGAGCGCGCCGCATTTTGCGAACGCGTAATCGCCGATGGACTTCACGCTTTCGGGAATCGTGAAATCGGGGAGCATATCGCAGCTCAAAAACGCATAATTGCCGATTTTGGTGATAGAGTCAGAAAAAGTCAGATCTGTCAGAAGCGAGCAGCCGCTGAAAAGATAAGCGGGGATCTCACCTGCCGAGCGGATATCCGCTTTGGAAAGCTTGGAGCAGGCTTGGAATGCGAATGCGCCGATCTCGGTCGCCATAGAAGCGTCGATTTCGGTAAGAGAAGCACAGTTCCGGAAAGCGTAGGATTTGATGGTTTTCACGCCTGCGGGAAGCTGTATGGATTTCAGCGAGGTACAATAGTTGAAAGCAAACTGACCGATTTCGGTGATGCCGGAGGGGAGCTCGATGCTTTCAAGAGCGGCACAGGAATCGAATAGGCCGTCAGGAATTGTCGTCATAGAGGAGGGCAGCTTCACATTTTTCAGATTGATGCAGCCCCGGAAAATAAACGTACCGATGTCCGTCAGGCTTTCCGGGAGAAGAACCTCTTCCAGCTTTTCACAATTCAAAAACGCATAGCTTCCGAGGCTGACGAGGGAATCCGGCAGGGTTACGGTTTTCAGATTATAAGCGCTGTAAAAGGCGCTGCCTCCGATTTCGGTGACGCCCTGCGGAACGACGATGCTTTCAAGAGGAGCGCCGGCGAACGCGCCGCCGGAGATCGTTTTGACAGAGGAGGGAACCGTGAACGTGCTTCCGCTCCGTGCGGGCGGATAGAGCTCGAGGACTGTCCCATCTTTATTGTAAAGTATGCCGTCTATCGAGGAAAAAGCGGGATTCGACGCTGAAATATCGAATGCGCGAATGTTGAGACAGCCATAGAAAGCGCCGTATCCAATATCGGTCAGATTTTGGGGAAGCGTCACCGTGACGTTTTCCGAGGCTCCGGTGCCGCAGAAAGAAAACGCATAATCGCCGATGGATTCAAGCCCTGTCGCTTCGTCAAAGATGATGGCGGCCGCGGTGCAGTCGCGGAACGCCTCGTCTCCGATGGTTTTCAGCGAGGCCGGAAGCTGAAAACCGGAAAGCTTGGTGCAGCCGGTGAAAGCGCCCTGCCCGATCGTCTCTAACGTGGAATTCGGGCGCAGAGTGACGGTCGTGAGATTGGTGCAGCCGTAAAAGGCATCCTTGCCGATGGTCTTTACCGAAGCGTAAAGCTCGACGGAGACGAGATTTTCGTTGCCGGCGAACGCTCCCTCCGCGATTTCGGCGATCGCATATTTTCCGTCGATCCGGTTGATGATGATATTGGACTCTGTGCCGGAATAGCTGAGGATCGTCGCCTTTTTGTTTTCATCGAGCGTATATTGGTAAAGTGAGTTGTTGCTGACATATACGGTGTCGTCGCTGTCCGCGCTGACCGTAAAGACGAGCACGGCTGCCATGACGGCCGCCGTCATGATCAAAGCGATTATCCATTTTAATTTTCTCATGAATCTACCTTTTTCCTCCTGATTTATCCTTATTTCAGCCGAATTTGCGTCATGTCTGAAAATGACGGGATACGAGACGGATTTTTGGAAAATTCCCGCATTGATACATACGGAAATCCTTTTCATGTTGTATTTCACAGTATACCATATCATGCGGGATTTTGCAATATCCAGCATGGAATAACTTTCCGTCCGAATTGTAACTATTTTTTGACCTTTGTGAAAAAGGTTTTGAGCCCGCTTGCCGCCAGCATGACGCCGAACGCCTTCTGAATGAGGGAGCTTCCGATTTTTTCGGCGAGCAGGGAGCCGAGCACGGAGCCTGCCGCGCCGAGCGCGCCGATGAGCAGCATGAGCGGGAAATTCAGATGACGCTTGCGGATATGGATGAAGAGGGAGGCGGCGGCTCCGGCGATGAAAAACGCAATGTTGATGCCTTGGGCTTTCAGCTGTTCCATATCCTTGACAAGGGTCAGATAGATCACAAGAAGTCCCCCGCCGCCGACGCCGGTTCCGGCGAGCGCCGAGGTGATAAGAGCGATGATAAAATCCAGCATAGATGTTCCTTTCCCCGTGGAGATTCGATTGAGATCGGGAGCTTTATCGGAAAATGAGCGTGATTCCGGCGTAAACGACAAGCGCCGCGAAGATTTTTTTCATCAGAGCGGCGTTGAGCCGGTCGAGTAAAAAGGCTCCGATGATCCCGCCGACGGCGGCGGGCAGAAGGTATGGCAGCGTGTCGCTCCAGCTGATGGCTCCTCCTCTTACATACATGCCGAGAGAGGCTGCCGACATGATGAGAACGCTGCCGACCGTCATGGCAAAGATATCTTTTGTATGATACTCGTCGGATCCGGCATATAATTTGGAAAGCAGATATACAATGATAATGCCGCCGCCGGTCCCGAAAAGGCCGTTCACAACGCCGGAGATAAGACCGGTTATCACGACGGCGAAGAGGATTCCCGCGTATTTTTTATAATTGTTTTTCATAAAATTTTACCGTGAAGCTTAAATATGGATGAAAATATTGTTTTTTCAAATTTTTTATGCTATAATTATCATATTATTATTTTGTACCGGCCGTCGGTTCTTATACCCTCCTCGGGCAAAAGCGTTATGCCGCGAGGCGGTTCGGCGCGCGGAGAATCCATGATAATTTGGCGGAATAGGAGGGCATTTTGACCTTACTGGAAGCGATCGTCTGCGGAATCATACAGGGACTTACGGAGTTTCTTCCGGTTTCAAGCTCAGGGCATTTGGCGATTGCGCATTCGCTTTTCGGCATGGAGACGTCCGAGTCATATCTGACGTTCGATATTCTCCTGCATCTCGCGACGCTCATCGTCGTTTTCGTCGTCTATCATAAGGAAATTTTTTCGCTGATTCCCGCGTTTTTCACGATGCTCGGAAAGGTTTTCCGCGGAAAATTCTCCCTTGCGGCCTATACAAGGTCGGAACGGTGCGTCATTCTGCTCATCATCGCGACGCTTCCGCTTGCCGCCGCGGTTTTCATTGAAGATAAGGTCGCGGCTGTGGCGGGATACACGCGCGCGGTCGGCATCATCCTCGTTTTCAACGGGATCCTGCTTTGGATTTCAGACCGCTTCGCGAGAAAAGGGCGCCGCGAGGAGCTTACTCCCGCGGGCGCGCTCGGCGTCGGACTTTTTCAGCTGGCCGCGATTTTTCCGGGACTGTCGCGCTCCGGCTCGACGATATCGGGCGGGATGCTTTTCGGGCTTGACAGAGAAGAAGCGGTGAAGTTTTCGTTTATCCTGTCGGTGCCGGCCATATTAGGAGCCAATATCTTCAATATCCCGGAGGCGCTGTCGTCGGAAATTTCAAAAAACGAGCTGTGGTGCTATCTCGCCGGGATGGTATGCGCGATGATCTGCGGACTTATCGCCATGAAGCTGCTTTTATATATCTCGAAAAAATCAAAATTCGGGTTTTTCGCATATTACTGCATGATCGTCGGAATTCTCGCGGCGGTTCTCGGATAACCGTTTGGCGGGACGTGGGATCACTTTATAAGGAAAGGAAGAGAAAAGTGTCGGAAGCAAAGAAAAATCAGTCAAAAAAACAGAGTCGGAATACCGCAAAGGACGATTTTTACGATTATGACGACTCGGATACCGTAAAATCCGGTAAAAAAAGAAAAACGGAGCAGACGGGAAAGGGCGCGAAAACGGATAAGCCGAAAAGGGAGCCGAACCCTTCGTCTGTCGGCAATCAGCTTGCGATCGTGCTTCTCTGCGTGATTTCTATTTTTATTGTGATTTGTTATGCGTTCGTCGACAAGGTGGGGATCGTCGGCGGCGCTCTGCGCGACGGACTGTTCGGCATCTTCGGCGTGGCAGCCTTTGCCGTGCCGTTTCTGCTGTTTCAGATGGCGATTTTTTGGCGCCGGGACGTGACGACCGGCGCAGTGAAATACAAATACATCGTGGCGATCTTCTTTCTTGTTTTTCTATCCGTCGTCGTTCATGCGATTTACGGGCTGTCCGTCGGCGAGGAAATCACGTCGGCGAGCCTGAATTGGAGCAACTTCAAAGATTTGTATCCCGAGGGGAAGGCCTATCAGGGCGGCGGCTTTGTCGGCGGCGTTATCGCTTTGGCTTTTATATGTGCGCTCGGTTATCCCGGCACGCTGATTTTTTCCGTTTTGTTCCTTATCGGGTTTGGAATGGCGCTCTTCGGACTTACGCCGAGCGAATGCTTCCAGCGTTTCATGTTCTACCGCCAGCGCAGCCGCGGCGTGCGCCGCGACCGCCGCGAGACGGCGGAGAAGAAAAAGGCGGAGCGTGCCGAGCGGGCTCGTGCGCAGCAGGCTGCGCGTACCACCGACGTCACGGTGAAGAAGCGCGCGTCGGGGATCGACAGCAGTATTTTCGAGGACGACGCGGAAATCGGCGGCGCCGAGGACGAAACGGTGTCCGAGGTGCTGTATCCGATCAATACAACAGATGGCGGCGACCGTGTGAAGCTCGACGATATCTTCGATAAAAAGGACGACGACGCGGTGCTTTCCCATTATGTCGGTGAATCGAATGATTACGAGGATCTGACGGAGGATATCCCAAAGAAATCCGCGCAGATGGAGCTTGTGGTCGAGAAAAAACCGATTTCTCCAAAGAAAACGGCGTCAAGGGCTGCGGCTTCTGCGGCGGCATCCGTATCCGCATCGCCTGCGGCAGTCAGGCCCATGGCGCAGGAAAGACCGCGCGCGCCGTATGTGTTCCCGCCGATCACGCTTTTGAAGGTCGAGGCGGCAAAAAAGAACACGGACGTTTCCTCCGAGCTGCGCGAGAACGCGGATAAAATCATTCAGACGCTCGACAGCTTCAACGTCCACGTCAAGATATCCAACGTGTCGAGAGGTCCTACCATCACGCGCTATGAGGTGGAGCCTGCGGCGGGGACAAGAGTCCGTTCGATCATCAATCTTCTCGACGACATCGCGCTTTCTCTTGCTTCCAGCGGCGTGCGGAGCGACGGCATTATCGCCGGCAAGAGCGCCATTGGCATCGAGGTCCCGAATAAAACCGTCAATACGGTCTACGTGCGCGAGCTTATCGAGGACAAGCAGTTTGCGGAGGCGAAAAGCAAGCTCACCACCTCGCTTGGCAAGGACGTTTCCGGCTCGCCCGTCTATCTCGATATCGCGAAAATGCCTCATCTGTTGATTGCCGGCGCCACCGGTATGGGTAAATCCGTATGTATCAACAGCCTGCTCGTCAGCCTGCTTTACAAGGCGCGGCCGGACGAGGTGAAGCTGATTCTCATCGACCCGAAAAAGGTCGAGCTCAATATTTACAACGGGATTCCGCATCTGCTGGTTCCGGTCGTCTTTGACCCGAAAAAAGCGGCGGGCTCGCTGCACTGGGCGGTAACGGAGATGGAACGGCGCTTCGAGCTTATCGAAGCGCAGAATACGAGAAACATCGCGCAGTATAACGCGGCGGTCGCAAGCGATCCCACAAAGGAGCTGCTGCCGCAGATCGTCATCATCATCGACGAGCTTGCCGACCTCATGATGAGCGCGCCGGACGACGTCGAGGCGTCGATCTGCCGTTTGGCACAGAAGGCGCGCGCGGCAGGCATGCACCTCATCATCGGTACGCAGCGTCCGTCCGTCGACGTCATCACCGGTCTTATCAAGGCGAATATCCCGTCGAGAATCGCATTTACCGTCGCTTCTCAGATCGACTCGCGCACCATTATCGATATGCAGGGCGCGGAAAAGCTGATCGGGCGCGGCGACATGCTGTATGCGCCGGTCGGCTCGTCGAAGCCGATCCGCGTGCAGGGCTCGTTCGTTTCCGAAAAAGAGATCGAGGAGATCGTGGATTTCATCAAGGCAAATTCGCAGGACTGCGCATATTCGAGCGAGGTGATCGAGCAGATCGACCGCGCGGCGGAGGTCTGCGGACAGAAGAAGGGCAAGGGGGGCGGCGGAGCATCCGCCGACGACGGCGGCGACGGCGAGGATGCCGATCCGATGCTGGACAGCGCGATCGAGCTGGCGGTGGAGTCCGGCAAGATCTCGACGTCTCTCATTCAAAGGCGCCTGTCGCTCGGCTACGGCAGGGCGGCGAAGCTCATCGACGTCATGGAGCGCCGCGGCATCGTGAGCGCGCCGGACGGACAAAAGCCCCGTGCCGTTTTGATCACGCGGGAACAGTATTTGGAAATGAAAATGAATCAGGCGGACAGCCCTTCTCATTCCGATGACGACGATGACGGAGAGGCTCCGTTCTGATGACGAATCCCCGGAGGGTTTATGGGAAAACTGATTGTAATTGAGGGGCTGGACGGCTCCGGCAAATCGACGCAGACGCCGATTCTCGAGGCGGAACTGAAAAATCAGGGCAGGGAGGTGCTTACCGTTTCCTTCCCGGATTATGAAAGCGACTCCTCGGCGCTTGTCCGCATGTATCTTTCGGGAACATTCGGGACGCGTCCGGCGGATGTGAACGCTTATGCCGCGTCTTCGTTTTACGCGGTAGACCGTTATGCCTCTTATATGACAGGCTGGAAGGGTTTTTATGAGAAATCCGACAGCGTCGTTCTGGCTACCCGCTATACCTCGTCCAATGAGATCCATCAGCTGGCAAAGCTCGAACGGGATGATTGGGACGCTTTTATCCGGTGGGCGGAGGATTATGAGTATGAAAAGCTCGGGATCCCGCGTCCGGATGCGGTTTTGTACCTCGATATGAAATATGAGATCGCGGCGGCGCTCGTCGGACGGCGGAGCGAGATCACGGGACAGGCGAAAGACATTCATGAGCTTGACACCGCTTATATGGAGCGGTGCTACAAGGCGGCCGCCTATGCCGCGGACAGGCTCGGCTGGCAAAGCATCGTGTGCTATGAGGGCAGGGCGCCTCTCTCCAAAGAGGAAATCGCCGCCAAAATCCTTGAAAAGGTGACAAGATTACTCGATATGTCGGAGGAGGATGGATAATATGAAAAAAGCGGTATTGTTTTTTGCCGACGGGACAGAGGAGGTCGAGGCGCTCACGGCGGTCGATATCCTGCGCCGCGCGGGCGCGGAGGTCGTAATCGCCGGCGTCGGCGGTGTCCGTCTCACGGGTTCGCACGGGATCAAAATCACGGCGGATCTTCCGGCAGAGGATATCCGTCCGGCGGATTATGATATGGTGATTCTTCCGGGGGGGATGCCGGGCACGAAAAATCTGGATGCCTCGGCGGCGGTTGACGGCTGCCTTCGTGAGGTGGCGGCAAGAGGCGGGATTCTCGCCGCGATCTGCGCCGCGCCGATGATCCTCGGAGAGCGCGGATATCTCGCGGGGAAAACAGCCACCTGCTATCCGGGCTTTGAAGCCTATTTGAAGGGCGCGTCGCTTTCGCAGGACAAGGTCTGCCGCGACGGAAACGTGGTCACCGCAGCCGGCGCGGGCGCCGCGATGGAATTTGCGCTGACGCTTGTCTGCGTTCTCTTTGGAGAGGAAAAATCGGAGGAGATCCGCCGTTCCGTGCTGGCGTAAAAGAAAAAGTTCCCTCCCGAACGAATATCACAGCGCATGTCTGCGGAGTTATCCGGTATATGCGGGTTAGGATTTGATATGTATGAGATCAGAAAACACAAAATAGAGCTTCGCAGAAAATATTTGGCGCGCCGCGCGGCGCTCACCTCTGAGATGCGCGCCGTGATGGACGAGCGGATATGCCGCAATATCCTTGCATCGGCCGCCTACCGCTACGCCGATATCCTCTTGCTGTTTTATCCGGTAAAGGGCGAGGTGGACGTTCTGCCGGTCGCCCGCGCGGCGAGAGCCGCCGGAAAACGGGTTGCGTTTCCGAAATGCCGGCCGGAGGATCATTCGATGACGTTCCATTTCGCCGATTCCGAGGAGGATTTGGAGGACGGTATTTATAATCTCAGGGAACCGAAAGAGGAGCTTCCCATATTCGACCCCTCGGATCCGATTTCCGGCAATGTCCTTTGCATCGTGCCCGCCGTGGTGTATGACAAGCGAGGGTATCGGGTCGGATATGGCGGAGGCTATTATGACCGGTATTTCGGCAAGTTCAAGCCGACGTCCGTCGGCGTCGCTTATGAGGAATTTATTTTAGACAGCGTTCCGCACGGCAGATTCGACATATCGGTCGACGTTGTCATCAGCGAAAGGGGAATCTATGCCGGCAAATAGCAGACGGAAAAATCCGTTTCTCTTGGCGCCGGCGCTTGTTTTTGTCCTGCTGATTTTTCTTGTCCTCATCGGTTTTATCGATTTCGGAGTGAAAAACAGGCTTTTGGCGTACCTTGTCACGGCGCTTTTGACGCTTGCCGTCTTCGGGATTCCGACGGGGATTTATGTTTTCTGCCGCGGTGCCCGAGCCATATCGGGACTGGAATTTCGGCGTTTTTCGGGACGGCAGCTCGCCGTATCGGCGGCCGGCTGTGCCGTGATGATATTTCAGAGCTGTATCCTGCGGCTCGGTATTTTTCCTTCGTCCGCCGGTGATTCTACATATGCTTTGTACGGGTCGTCGCTTTCCGTCTCCTCCGTATGGGAGCTTTTGCCGGCGATATTCTCGCTCGTGCTTCTGCCGGCTTTCTGTGAGGAGGTATTTTTTCGCGGCATTGTCGCATATGAATACCGGTTCGGCGGCGTCGCCGGCGCGGCGCTGATGTCCTCGCTTCTGTTTGCCGTCATTCATTTGGATTTCGGACTGTTTCCGATTTGTTTTTTGAATGGCCTTTTGCTGTTTCTCGTCGGTTTCCTGACGGGAAACCTCGTCTGTCCGATCCTTGTACACGCTTTATATAACCTGTTTGCCCTCTTTGGTGAGCGCTATGTGTATTTGCTGTCGTCCGGGGCGGACAGCAAGGTGCTTTTTTGGCTTTTGCTGATTGCTCTGTATCTGACAAGCCTTGTGCTTCTGCTTTTTGCGGCCGGTGGACAGCTGCGCTCCCGTGCCGCGGCGGCGGATGCGCCGCCGGTCCGCGTTCCGAGGGGAAAACGTCCCGTCGTGATATACGACATGCTTTCCGCGCCGCCTTTTCTGCTTGACATCGGTTGTTTTGTCATTTTTGCGGTCGTGAATCTGTTTATTTGAATGAAAATCCGGTCTCCGGAACAAAATAAGGCAAAAAGCGCGGTTTTATTCGCGCCTCTTTCAATTTTGTTTTGGATGCCGTCCTCTTGCGCTGTAAGCGGTGTTTCATGCTTCGGCGGGCGGCGGAGAGGAGACTTTATATGAAAAAAGGCGGCGCGTCGCATGCGTTTCGTATCGTGGGGATCTCGTTTCTCATATCGGTGCTTCTATCGGCGGCGGTGATTTTTGTTGCGAACGACGTTTTTGCCTTTGTTGCGGAATCCGGCGAGAGGACTGTGGTGATCCCGGAAAACGCGACGACGGCGCAGGTATCCTCGATCCTTGGGAAAAACGGACTCATTCGCTTTCCGCTTGTCTATCGCTTGTATGCCTACATGCGTTCGTGGAGCGAGAATTATCTTGCGGGAGAGTTCGAGCTGGACGCTTCCATGAGCTATGACGAGCTGCGGTATGCGCTGACCCCGAAGAAGGGTGTGCGTTCCCAGATCAAGGTGACGATCCCCGAAGGCTATACGACGGACGAGATTATCGCGCTTTTCGTTTCGCTCGGGATCGGCTCCCCCGAGGGCTTCGCCGATGTGATCGAGAACGGCGGCAGCTTCGGATATGATTTCATTTCCGATATCCCGGAGGATACGGGACGGACATATCGGCTGGACGGCTATCTTTTCCCGGATACCTATTTTGTCTATGCCGATTCGAGCGAGACCGAGGTGATCACAAAGCTGCTCGCCAATTTCGGGAAGAAGTTCGACGAGCGCCTGCGGGCGGACGCCGCGGCGGGCGGCTATTCGGTCGATGAGATCGTGCGGCTCGCTTCCGTCATTGAAAGCGAAGCCTATTTCGGAAGCGATATGCCGGGGATCGCCTCGGTTTTCCGAAACAGACTGGCGAACAGCCGTTATTCCTTCCTTGAAAGCGATGCGACGGTCAAATATGCCAAGGAGCTGGGCGGGGACGCCGCCATGCTGACGTCGGACGACATCCGATCGATAGAAAGTCCCTACAACACCTATAAAAACAAGGGACTGCCGCCGGGGGCGATCTGCTCCCCCGGTCTTGCCGCGATTACGGCGGCGATCTATCCCGCCGATACGGATTATTATTATTTCGTGTCCGCCAAGGACAAAACCACGATTTTTTCCCGAACCTATGAGGAGCATATGCGCGCGGTGTCGGGACTGCGGTGAGGGGTCTTCGAGTCTGCCGCATATAGGCTGAAAGGAGCGCTTATGGTCGAGCTGTTATCCCCCGCGGGGAATTTTGAGAAAATGAAGATGGCGTTTTTATACGGTGCGGACGCTGTTTATCTCGCGGGCGAGCGCTTTGGCATGCGTGCCGCGGCGGATAATTTTACAAATGAGGAGCTTTGCCGCGCGGTGGAATTTGCCCATCGTCTCGGCAAAAAGGTTTATCTTACGCTCAACACTATGCCGCGCGAGCCGGAATATCCGGCGCTGCGGGAGTTCTTGTCCGCGCTTGCCGCTATGCCGTCCGGCGCGCCGGACGGCATCATCGCCGCCGATATCGGCGTCATGGGACTTGTGCGGGAATATCTGCCCGAAACGGCGCTCCACATCTCCACGCAGGCAGGCGTCGTCAGTTCCGCGGACGCTGCTGCATGGCATTCGCTCGGCGCCTCCCGCGTCGTGCTGGCACGCGAGCTTTCCCTTGCGGAAATCAGGCAGATACGCGCCCGGCTTCCGGAGGATGTGGAGATCGAGGCGTTCGTTCACGGCTCCATGTGCGTCTCTTTTTCCGGCAGATGCCTGCTTTCCAATGCGCTTGTCGGCAGAGATGCGAACCGCGGCGCCTGTGCTCAGCCCTGCCGCTGGAATTATACCATCCGAGAGGAGAAGCGGCCGGACATGCCTTTCCCGATCGAGGAGACGCCGGACGGCACGTTTATCATGAGCTCAAAGGATATGTGTATGATCGAACACATGCCGGCGCTTATCGACGCGGGGATTTCGTCCTTTAAAATCGAGGGGCGCATGAAAAGCGCCTATTATACGGCGGTCGTGACGAATGCTTACCGCGCCGTCATCGATTCCTACATAAAGGATAAGGAGCGTTATGCTTTCGATTCCTGCTGGCTGCGGGAGCTTGATTCGGTCAGCCACCGCGAATACTGCACAGGATATTATTTCGACCTGCCGTCGGAGAACGCGCAGACCTGCACGATGCCGGGATATCTGCGGGAGAAATCCTATCTTGCGGTATGCCGTGGATATGACGGCGCAAGCGGACTTGCCAAATTCGAGCAGCGCAATAAGGTAAAGGTCGGCGATCCGGTCGAGATCATCTCGCCGGGGCTTCCCGGACGGGGCTTTACGGTGGAGCGAATGACGGATTCGGCGGGAAATCCGGTGGAATCGGCGCCGCATCCGTTTATGGAATTTTTCATTTCCATGCCGTTTGCCGTCGGGGAGGGCGATATCCTGCGCAGCGCGGAACGGGAATAAAGAGGATCTTGTGTATGGCAAATCAAAAACGGCGGCAAGAGAATTGGCTTCTCTTTGCCGCCGTTTTGCCGTTATAATAGTCAGTTCACTTTTAGGAGTCTATAAAAGAGGTCACGCGGTATCCGGATTGCAGGATCAGCCAGCCCTGGGTGAACGGACGCATCGCATTCCAGATGCCTGCTCCGACAAAGCCGTATTCGGGAATCAGCGCGAGCTTGGCAGCCCAGCTTCGGGCGTCCTCAAACCATACCTCATGAGGAGTCCCGTTTTCGGAATAATTGAAGTACGGCGTTGCCGAGGCTTCGTCATAGCGGATCTCCGCACCGTATCTTCGGGCGATTTCGATTGCCTCTTCATTTCCGATGAGCTGTGCGCGTGTTTCTCCCTGCTTGTATGGCAGCGTCCAATCATAGCCGTAGTTCGGTATGCCCATGTAGATTTTGTTCGCCGGTATCTCCGATACCGCGAAATCGAGCACGCGGCGCACGGAAGCGAGCGGCGCTACCGCCATCGGAGGGCCGTACGTGTATCCCCATTCGTATGTCATGACAAAGACTTCGTTTGCGGCGGCGCCGATCAGCGCATAGTCATGTCCCTCGTAAAACTGTCCCGGCTGATCGCGTGAGGTCTTGGGCGCCAGCGCGGCGATGACCGGGTATCCCTCCGCATTCAGGCGTATCCTTGCTTTTTCGATGAAACGCGCATACGCGGCGGCATCACTTGGGGATATGAACTCAAAATCGATGTCGAGCCCGTAGTAATCCTTGGCGCGGAGATTTTCGAGTATATTCGTAATGAGCGTATCCGCCGCCTGCTCATCGGCGAAAATCGCGGAGGCAAGCTCATTGGAGAAGGTTCCGGCCTCCGTGAGCGTCGATAAGTGCATGAGTGCCGCGGAGCCGTAGCTGATGGCGGAGGTGATGAGCCGTTCGTCGTCGAGCGGGATCAGTTCTCCCTGCGGCGTGAAGCCATAGGTGAACGGAGCCAAAAACGTGAGATAGGGAAGTGTGCCGTAAAGCGCTTCGTCCGTGATGAACGGATAAGCGTAAGCGTTGGTTTTCATGGTGTAGGCTTTTTCCTCTTCAAATCCGAGAACAAGGGTCTGTCCTTCAAAGATCGGGACCAGTCCGCCGTCGAGATTCGGATTATTGGCAAAAAGCTCTCTTGCCGAGATCCCAAAGCGTCTCGCGATGGAGGCTACCGTGTCGCCTGCGCGGACCGTATAGACGCCCGCCGGTGTCAGAATCAGAATCGCCTGCCCGACGACGAGTGCATACGGCTCGGATAATGCGTTCCATATGGCGAGTAAATCTTCGGATACTCCGTAAGTGTCAGCGATACCGGCGAGTGTGTCGCCCGGCTTTACTACATGAATTGTCATAATAAAAATCCCCTCATACAATGCTTTTGTTTTCATTGTATGAGAGGATTTTTGATTTGGCACTGGAAATCAGTCGATATAATTGATCGTGGCGAGGTTGTCACATCCTGCGAAGATCGTGTCGATGCTGTCCTCGAACGCGCGGGGAAGCGTCACGCTTTTTAAGCTTGTGCAGTCGGCAAACGCATTGCTGCCGATGGACGTTACGGTGGAGGGGATCGTCAGCGTCTCGAGAGAGGTGCAGCCCCAAAATGCCATCTCTCCGATTTCTTCAAGACCTTCGGAAAGATTTACCGTCGTGAGCGCGGTGCAGAAGTTAAACGCAACCTTTGAAATTTTCTGAACGCTTCCGGGGATCGTAACGGATTTGAGCTGCTTTTGGAAATTGAGAACGCCCTGTCCTACGCCGATCTGAAGAACCGGATAGGTCACGCCGTCGAGAACGTATTCGCTGTCGAACGTAATGCTGTCGGAAGCTTTATTTTCTTTCCATGTGAAAATCGCAACGCCCACCGTTTTGTTGTTGTCGTCCTTGATGAGTCGGATGATATAATCGTAATCAAGACTGTCGATGATGTTTTGGTCGACAAAAACATGGGTGGTCTCCGGCGGTGTCGTCACTTCGGGCGTGGAAGCGTTGGTGGAATCGCTGCCGGCGGTGGTCTCTTCTCCTCCGGTGGTTTCCGACGGTTTATCGTCGCCCTTGCAGGATACAAAAATAAAGGCGCTTATGCAAACAACAAGAAGCAAAGCCAAAAGTTTTTTCATAATTGAAACTCCATTCTGCCGACTGTCCGCGGACGCTTTGGCCTGCGGCGGCGCAAACATAATTGACTCCCGCCATGCGGGGACCGGGCGGAATCGATTTGCCGTGCCGGTTCCGTTTTCCGGTGCTGAATAAATGAACTTACCCTTACATAAAATAAATCATATCATAAATGATTCGGTTTGTCAAGGTGATTTCCGATAAGTCCTGATTTTTGGGAAATGACCGTGCCTGACCGGGACCGGAGACCGAATATGCAATTTCTTCCGGAAGAGCCGTACCGTCGGACGGTTTATATCGTATTTTATAGTTTGCTCGGGATTTTTGCGGTTTATGTTTTCGCAAAGTATATCTTTCCCATCGTGCTGCCGTTTGTGATCGCGTTTGCGGCGGCGACCCTGCTGCGCCGTCCTGCGGCGGCCGTATCGAAAAAGACGAGAATCCCGCAGAGAGTGGTATCGGTGGTGTTTGTCATTTTGTTCTTGACCTTGGGGCTCGGCCTCCTTTTTGTTGCGGTCATGGAAGCGGTCGAGCAGCTCGGTGCGCTTGCACGCAGCATCGTCGTCGGGGAGAACGCGATTCTCTCCAATTTGACGGCGATGCTCGACAGGCTCGGCGCGTTTGCCGCCGGACTGCCGTTTTTTTCGGGAGAAAACGCGGAAGCCCTGCGGGAGCGCATCGGAGAGGCGCTCACCGATATGATGAAGAACGCCGTTTTTTCCTTTGCCGCCAAAATCCCGGGATATGCGGGACGGCTGGTGTCCGCTGTACCGCAGGCATTGATTTTTTCCATTGTGACCGTGTTCTCGGCGGTCTATTTCTGCGCAGATTACGAAAAAATCATCTCTTTTATCAAAAGTCATCTGCGCGGCCGTCCCCGTGACGCGCTGCGTGAAATGTACGGGCAGACGGGACGGACGCTTGCCAAATATTTTAAATCCTACGTCATAATTTTCCTTTTCACTTTTGCGGAATTGTTTACAGGCTTTGTCATTCTCAAACAGAAATATGCGTTTTTGCTTGCGCTTGTGACAGCCCTTGTGGATATCCTGCCGGTGCTTGGCACCGGCACCATTTTGATCCCATGGGCGATCTATCTGTTTGCCGCGGGAGACCCTCGGACGGCCGTGGGGCTCTTGATTTTGTATGCGGTCATCTCGGTTCTGCGTCAGATTTTGGAGCCGAAGATCGTCGGGGCAGGCATCGGCATGCACCCGCTGCTCGCGCTTATTTCCATGTATGTGGGACTTCGGCTCTTCGGCTTTTTCGGTATGCTGCTCGTGCCGCTCGTCACCGTGATCGTCAAAAATACGGTGGCGGCATTCCGGAAATCTCCGGCAAAGGAGGAAGGCTCATGAAACGTAACAGGGTCCGTTTTCATATCCATCCCTTTGCCGCGGCCGGACTGTTCCTGCTTTTCGCCGCGATGCCGCGCGCCTACGCGTTTGCGGCGGTATCCTCCGTATTGCTGCATGAAGCGGGACATATGACTGCCGCGCTCCTGCTCGACAAGCGGGTGACGGAGATCCGGCTGATGCCCGTAGGCATCAGCATCGGACTTTCGGCCGCAGCCTCTTATCGCGAGGAATTTCTGATCGCCGCGGCCGGTCCCTTTATGAGCCTTCTATATGCGGGGGCTGCGTTTTTTTGGATGCCGCAGGAGATCGGCGCGTCCGTCTGCTCGCTTTCCCTTTCCTTGGCTGTACTCAATCTGCTGCCGCTGAAAACGCTTGACGGCGGACGGATGGCGGGGGCGCTCTTGTCCCAGCTTTTCGGGGAGGAAGCGTCGGACAAAGTGCTGTACGTCTCGACCTGCGCATGTCTTGCCGTGCTGTGGATGCTGTCGCTTTACATATTCTTTTACAGCGGAATCAATTTTACGCTTCTTCTGTTCTGTGCGTACCTTTTTTCCTATCTGATTGTGAAAAAGCTTTGAGGGCTTGTTTTTCGGTGTCCGATATGATATAATCATCCCGCAAGTGCAAAAGTATTCGCGCTTATCGAAATAAAAAGCACGGAAAAACGAGAAAGAGGCATAGATTTTTATAAAATCTATGGTATAATAAAGAAAAAACAAAAAGCGCCGGGCTCGGCGCGGGAGGACATATGACAAAAGCGGTTATTGAAATGGAAAACGGCGGCGTGATGACGCTTGAGCTTTATCCGGAAACGGCGCCGATCACGGTGGAGAATTTTGTAAAGCTTGCAAGGGACGGCTTTTATAACGGGCTTATCTTTCACAGGGTCATCGAGGGCTTTATGATACAGGGCGGCGACCCGACCGGCACCGGTATGGGAGGTCCCGGCTATCAAATCAAAGGAGAGTTTGCGTCGAACGGCGTGAAAAATCCCTTGAAGCATACGCGCGGCGTCATTTCGATGGCGCGCTCGGCGCGTCCGGATTCCGCAGGCTCGCAGTTTTTCATCATGCACCGCGACGCGCCGCATCTCGACGGTCAATATGCCGCGTTCGGAAAGCTGACGGACGGCTTCGAGGTGCTGGATAAGATCGCCTCGGTCGATACGGATTATTCGGATAAGCCGGTGAAGGAGCAAAAAATCAAAACGATCACGATCGTCGATGCCTGATCGATGGGAAAAGCGGTATCTGCATTCCACAGAGAAAACGGACGCGTGCCCTTTCTTTTTCTCTCGAAAGCGCAGGCGGACAAAGGCGTATTTTCCATGATGCCATAAAGGCGGCGAATCAAAATGAAGATATCGTGCTGGTGCTTGAAAAGGCGGCATATGACGAATGGAACAGGGATGGATATAATCCATCCCTGTTCCTTATAATACCGCTGCGAGCGGTTATCCCATAACGATTTTATCAAAAAGAGGGATATCATAATGCCGGCCGTTCACAGACAGATAGACGAAGTTGAATACGGCATCCGCTATCACGAGAGCAAGCAATCCCCAGAAAAGTCCGTTTAAAAGTCTCGGCTTTATTTTGCCGATCGCATGAAAGAGGGGATGGAAGAGGAACCGCATAAAGAGGGTGATGGCAATCCCCCAAAAGAGAGAGGGAAGAAGTGCGATAAATTCGGAAAAGCTGTCCGTCAGAAAAGCATAGCTCCAAAGCTTGATCCCGAACAGAGACTGGAAAAAGGTCGCGGTGACAAGCTCGATCGCCGTGGAGAGAAGGGCGGCGGCGAGGAAATAGGACAGATATCGCAAAACCGGCTTACTGCGAAAGACCGGGTGTCCGAGAAGCCGCATGTCGGCGGGCGTTCCGAACAGCAGATAAACGAGGATGAGAGCGAATCCGTAAATCGGGCAGACCGGAAGAAGGAGAAATCCTCTGTCGTTCGGACTTCGCAGAAAAAAAGAGAATATGGTTTCCCAAAGCCAGCCGAGGAAAGAAAGGACGACGCCGGTCAAGAAAAGCGTTTGGGTTAGTCTCCATTTTGAATGGAGCTTTTCAGTTGAGCTCATAATATTGTACCTCTGAGATTTTCATGTGGCGGCACCGGTTTTCTTGAATCTCTTGTCGGCTCCTTGGGGATTCGGACAGAAATGATTACCGGATTGTTTATATTATTATTCATTTGAACAGAAAATAATGTAAATTCGACAAAAAAATTTTAGATTTATCATGTTTCGACATTATAACATACAAAAATGAACAAAATATGACTTTGAATTAAATAATTATAAAATAAAGGTTATATATGAAATAAAATGTTGATTTTTATTTCATATATTTCATATATAGAGAAAGACCGACGTAAAACGTCGGTCTTACTGCTGTTTGACTCCGGGACTTGCTTTTTTATTTTTCATCACTGTTTTTCCCAAACGCAGGCGTTTTTCACTTTTTTGACGGCCGCACCGGTCGGCTTTTCGTCATAGATAAACAGAGAGAACTGCCAGTCCCGTAGGTATCCAATGTATCGCCGCCCGATAGGCCGTTTGATGGAGCACCGGATATTCGTCGGGGCTTATATAGGAGGGAAAATCAAAGCGCTTTGTGTCCGATTGCCCTCGGGAATATATAAATATAGAAGGAAAACAGGAGAAAAACAAACGGCATATCAAAGCCGTACGCAAAGGCGGGATAAAGCGCCATGAGAAAGATAAGGCAGGAATAGACGGCGATTCCGCGGCGCAGGGGCGCGGTTTTCCGTGCGACGCGATCGGAGCTCTTTCCCGCGGCTTCCTTGCGGGAAAGAAGAAAATTCTGCCATTCCTTCACGCTTTTCGGTTCTTTTTGAATCCGCCGTCCGCCGATGGAATCCGAAAGAAACAGGAGCAAAAACAAAGTAAAAACGGCATATGCGGCGACGCTTATTCCAATCACCGCCTGCTCGGACAGGTGAAGCTTCGCTTCGGCACCGAGGCTGAACATGATGAGCGTAATTGCAAAGAAAAGAAATATGCGAAGCGCGGCGGAGGCCGGTGTTTTGAAATTCATGACGGATTCCTTTTTGTGTATTTTGGCGCTTTCCATAGATTCAGAGAACGCCCAAATGCTCGAGAAGAATTTTGATTCCCATGAGAATCAGCACGGCACCTCCGAAAAGCTCCGCTTTGGATTTGTATTTTGCGCCGAACACATTGCCGACCTTGAGGCCTATCGCGGAAAGGACGAATGTGATGGAGCCGATGACGGCGATGGCGACCCAAATATTGACCTCTTGAATGGCAAAGGTGACGCCGATTGCAAGCGCATCGATGCTGGTCGAGACCGCGAGCGGCAGCATGGCACGCACGCCAAAGGAGGCATTCATCTTCTCCCCCTTGTCTCTGGATTCCCACATCATGCTGATTCCGATCAGAATGAGCAGGGCAAAGGCGACCCAGTGATCGATTTTTTCGATGTATTCCTTAAAGCCCGCGCCGAGAAAATACCCGATCATGGGCATCAGCGCCTGAAACCCGCCGAAATATGCTCCTACGGTAAGCGCGCGGCCGAGCGTAGCCTTTTCGACCGACAGTCCCTTGCATATCGATACCGCGAATGCGTCCATGGAAAGTCCGACGGCGATGACGATGAGTTCCCACATATGTTTTGATTCTCCTCTTAATTGATATTGACAGATAAAAAAAGACCTATCTGCCGCGTGAACAGATAAGTCTCGTCGTTTCATGCGGGGCCAGAACAGCGCGTGTTCAGTGTGTTGGCCGCGCAGCGCCGAGGCGCCGACTACTCCCTTATGCTTTCGCACATTGTATCACCTTTTCCGTGTTTTGTCAACTGAGAATTGCGCGGTTTTCGGGCGATTTTATGTTGACAGAAAAATGGGGGATATGTTATACTTCAATATACGAAATATATTAGGGAAATATGTCGAATCCCTCTTATGACGGAGCGTGACGCCTATGACTTATCGTGAACTTCTGCTTTCTCTGCGCCGCCGTGCGCTGCCCATTCTGCTGGTCTCGTTTCTGTGCGGTGCCGCTTTCTTTTCCGTGACGGCGTTCCTTTTACCTGAACGGTATGTCGCCTCTACGGTTTTTTGTGTCAGGAACCGCACAGGATATGAGGAGGGCATCACCAGCGCCGATCTTGCGGCGTGCGAATCGCTGACCGATCCGTGCATCGCGCTGATGACGGGCTCGGAGATCATGAGCCTTGCGTCGGGATCCCTTGACGGGATGACGGAGAGCGCCCTTAAAAGCAGGCTTTCGTTTGAAAATATGGGCGCCGGCGTTTTTCGGATGTCGGTTACGGACGGCGATGCCGAACGCGCAAGGGCTGCCGCCTTGGCGATTGCCGAGGCATCGGTGCCGCGGATCCCTGCGGTCATCGATGCGGGCGCGCTTACCGTCATCGACGGGGTATCGGTGACGCCGCTCGCGCGTCCTGCCGGGCGGAATGCCGTCATCGGCTTTGCCGCGGGGCTTGCCGTATCGGTGTGCTTCGTTATTTTTTCGGCGGCGCGCGGAAAAAAAGCGCGCGCTGCTCGTTCTGTGTGAAGGAAAGGACGGTAACTGAATTTGTTTGAAATCGATCGAATACCGGCGGAGATATACGCCGTGCTTGCCGATAAAGGTGTCAGGACGGAGGATATCCTGCTTGCCGCTTACTGCGACAGGGACAGGGATCATACGCCGTGCGACACCTATCTTTTTGCGACGGCGGAGGAGCTGCTGGTGCTTTCCGGCCTGTTTTCCCGCGAGACGGACACGCGCCGCCGCCGCTTTGCTAAAATTTGGAATGAAACGGAATATACGGTCTATTCCCTGAAAAGCCTGAAAGGCTTCAAAATCGAGGAGCTGATTTCCAGCGCAAGGTTTACAGCCGAGGACGAAAATGGAGAACCGATTTTTCTCGCGGCCATGACGAACTTCTGCCGCACCTCTATGATCGTCTTTAAAAAATATATCGATAAGATCAAGTGCGACGGCGCCTTTGAGGTGGATCCCGACGACGATCCGAAATCGAATCGATGCCCGAAATGCGGGAACCGCTATCCGGAGAAAAACAGAAAAATCTGCCCGAAATGTATGGATAAGGGCAAGCTTTTCCGCAGGATCGCGGGCTTTTTCCTGAAATACAAGCTGTATCTCGTCCTATCGCTCGTCTCGCTTGTGTTCATGACGGCGCTCAGTATCCTCGCTTCTTATTTTTCCGCAGGCTTTTTCTACCGCGAGGTGCTGGAGGAGGACGGGAGCTTTTACGGCATGATCGCTTTCGTGCTTGTTTTGGTCGTCGGCGCGAAGCTGCTGACGACGGGCTCTACGATCGTCAACAACTATGTGACCTCCATCATCGCGGCAAAGGTGAATTTTGACTTGAAGAAAACGATCTTCGGCGCGATCGAGCGTCTTTCCCTCGGCTTTTTCACAAGCCGTCAGACGGGCGGACTCATGACGCAGATCAACAACGATTCCAACACGATCTACGACTTTTTCTGCAATATTCTTCCGTATTTTATCGTCAATGTGGTCAAGGTCGCGGTGCTCGTCGTGCTGCTGCTCCTTATCGATCCGCTGCTTTCGCTCTTGTCTCTCATGGTGATTCCCGTTTCTTTCATCGTGATGCGGATCAGCTATGCCAAAAACCGCAAGCTGCATGCCAAGCGGTATTCGAGCCAGCGGTCGATGACCTCTTTTCTTTCCGACGAGCTTTCCGGCATGAGGGTCGTCAAGGCCTTTTCCAAGGAAAAGGAGGAGATCGAACGGTTCGACGCGCGCTCGGCCCGTCTTGCGCAGGCGGATATCCGCCGCGGCGTGTTCAATACGTTTTTCTCTCCCCTGTCCGGCTTTATTCTCTATACGCTCGGCAATCTTGTCGCACTCGGCGTCGGCGGCTGGTTCGTGATACAGGGCAGGCTCGATTATGCCGATCTCATGATGTTCACGACCTATATGAATATGATTTACTCGCCGTTGTTTTTTTTCAGCGAAATGTCGGAAATGACGGCGGACTGCTCCAACTCCCTGCAAAGACTTTTTGAGATCATGGATTCTCAGCCGGAGGTCTGCGAGGCGGAAAACCCCATGCGCTGCGATACGTTTCGGGGCGACGTGCGCTTTGATAACGTGTCGTTCTCCTACATCAAGAACCACAAGGTCATCGACAATGTGAGCTTCGAGGTCGAGGCCGGCAAAACGCTCGGCATTGTCGGTCATACGGGCGCCGGAAAGAGCACGCTTGCCAATCTGCTGATCCGGCTTTATGATCCGGAGAGCGGCACGGTCACCATCGACGGAACCGACATCAAGAAACTCGCGTTTGCCGATCTTTACCGCAATATCGCGATCGTTTCGCAGGAGACGTATCTCTTCATGGGCACGATTCTCGAAAATATCCGCTATGCGCGTCCCGACGCGAGCTATGACGAGGTCATCGCGGCGGCGAAGGCTGCCGGCGCGCACGATTTCATCGTGAAGCTGCCGGACGCCTACGATACGAAGATCGGCTTCGGCTATAAGGATTTGTCCGGCGGAGAGCGTCAGCGGCTTTCCATTGCAAGGGCGATTCTGCGCAATCCGAAGATCCTGATCCTCGACGAGGCGACGGCGGCGATGGATACCGAGACCGAGCGGAAAATCCAGTCGGCGCTCACCGAGCTTGTGAAGGGCAAAACCACCATCATGATCGCGCACCGTCTTTCGACTCTGCGCGACGCCGACAGTCTCATCGTCATTGAGAACGGCAAGGTGGCGGAGTCCGGCACGCATGACGAGCTGATGGCAAGGGACGGCGTCTATCACAAGCTTTACAGCCTCCAAATCGAGGCGCTGAAAAACGCGGGCATCGCGTAAAAGGAAGCGGGCGGCATACGCCGCTTTGAGAGGGGGAGCTTCCGAAAAGGGACGTGCGGAAAATATTTCATCTTTTAACGTATCGCTTTCGCAGCTCCTTTCAATAAAAATATTCAGCATAAAGAGGAAATATATATGGATCAAAACAAAATGGGGGGCAGACGCCGTCCGCCCGAGGGCGGCGCGCCCGGCAGAAAACCGACGGCGGAGAATCCGAACACGCCGGAAATCACAGAAAGCAACGCTTCTTTTCTCATGCGCGGCGGCTTTCTGTACATGAAGCATCCGAAGGACGCGGAGCCGGTGCGGGTAATGCTGCATCGGGATTTCCCGTTTGAATTTCTATGGGAGTACATATCGGTGCTCGATGTCGACGGCTATGAGCTGGCATCGATTCGGAAAATCGACGATTTTTCCGGCGAGGAGCGGGAAATGCTTGTCCGTGAGCTGGAGAGAAAATATTATTCTCCGGTGATCCGGAAAATCTATTCGGTCAAGGAACGCTTCGGCTTTTCCTACTGGGACGCGGAGACCTCCGCGGGCCGGCTGACCTTTACGCTTCAGGATACGTTCAAAAGTATGGTCCGCGCGGGCGGCGGCCGGCTGTTTTTGTTCGATGTGGACGGGAACCGCTTCGTGATCGAAGATACGGAGGCGCTCGACCGCAGAAGCTATAAGAAGATCGAGCTTTATCTGTAAGCGGGGTGATGATATTGGCAAATGAAAATAAGCGGCTCATCTCCCGCGCAAAAGAGCTTTGCTCCGGTCTTTCCGACGAGCAGGCGGTTTCGGTTTGGGAGTATAACCTCGACCGCACCGTGCCGGATGGGGTGACGGACGGCTTCGTTCTCGTGACCGAGCAGGCGCTTTTGGTTTATGAGAACGGAGAGACGGTTTTGGAGGCTTCTCTCTCATCGGTCGAGGAGTTCAAATTCACCGCCGGCGTCGGCTGCGTTTTCGCGGAATATACCGACAAATCGGGGAAAACCGAGCTGATCTCGCGTGCGGACTGCTCCCACAAAAGCCGCATCGCGGCGGCCGTCAAGGCGGCGAACCATTATCTGCGATACGGACGGCACGCCTTTGAAAAATATTCTCCGGCGGCGAGGGTATGCCCGAAGTGCGGACGCGCCTATCGCGACGGCTCGGAAACCTGTCTCACCTGTATCGACAAAAAACGGATCGTCTCCCGTCTGTGGGAGATCATGAAGCCCTATAAATGGCATATTGCCGCTTCCATTCTCCTGTTCGCGGTGATTTCGGGGATCAATCTTATCACCCCGTATCTCAACCGCGTTTTGGTGGACGACTATATCCGCAGCGAGGAACCGGTGCTGCTTTCCGCCTTTGTCGCGGCGGTGCTGGCGATTCTCGTCGCACAGCTTGTGCAGCGGGGACTCACCTCCGTGCGCAACTGGTTTCTCGTGATCGCGGGAAACAAGGTGGTGCTGCGTCTGCGCGGGATCGTGTTTGAGAAAATCCAAAAGCTCTCCATTTCCCGTATTTCCAAGCGCACCGCGGGAGAGCTTTTGAACAGGGTATCGAACGACACGGCGCGCATCCGCATGTTCATCGTCAATCAGCTGTCGAGTATGATCGAGCAGATCATGCTGTTTTTGGCGGTCGGCATCGCGCTTTTCATCTACGACTGGAAGCTGGCGCTTCTGATTATCCTGCCGACGCCGCTGATCGCGGTGGCATTCGCGCTGTTCCGCGGCGCGATGGGCAAGCTGTTCCGGCGCAACTGGGAACGTCAGTCGCAGTCGAACACGGTGCTGCACGATATCTTTTCCGGTATCCGCGTCGTGAAATCCTACGGCATGGAGCACCGCGAGGCGCAGCGCTTTGAAGAATATGCCGCCGCGGAGAAGGAAACACAGCTTCAAATCGAGAAAAAATGGGCATTTATCAATCCGATCCTGCAATTTTTGATGGGCTTCGGAGAATTTATTCTCTTATACTATGCGGGCAGCGCCGTTTTAGGCGGAACGATGACGTACGGCGAAATGTCGCAGTTTTCGAGCTATGCCGGCATGCTGTATGCGCCGCTTCAATTTCTCGCGACGCTGCCGCGTCAGATCATGCAGGCAGCAACCTCCATCACCAAGGTGTTCGAGATCATCGACGAACCGGTGGAGATCGAGGACAGCGCGAATGCCGTCGATATCGATATCAAAGGCAACATCGACATCGAGGACGTTTCCTTCGGGTACGACGAAACGGCGGAGGTGCTGCGCGATATCACGCTCCATGTGAAGCCGGGCGATTTTATCGGACTTGTGGGCAAGTCCGGGACTGGAAAATCGACGCTTATCAATCTTGTCATGAGAATGTATGACGTCGACGAGGGCTCCGTCAAGATCGACGGCGTGGATATCCGGGATATATCCCAGCGGTCGCTGCGCTCGCAGATCGGCGTCGTTTTGCAGGAGACGTTCCTTTTCAACGGGACGATTTTCCAAAATATCGCCTATGCGAAGGCGGACGCGACACGGGAGGAGGTCATCGCCGCAGCGAAGGCGGCGGGCGCTCACAGCTTTATTGTCAAGCTGACCGACGGCTACAACACATGGGTAGGGGAGCGCGGCTGCACGCTCTCCGGCGGAGAGAAGCAGCGCATCGCCATCGCCAGAGCGCTCCTGCACAATCCGAAGATCCTGATTCTCGACGAGGCGACGGCGTCGCTCGATACCGAGACGGAAAAGCAGATTCAGGATTCTCTTGCCGCGCTCTCGCATGAGCGCACCACCATCGCCATTGCGCATAGGCTTTCCACGCTTCGCAACGCGACGCGCCTTGTGGTGCTCGACCGCGGAAGAATCGTCGAGACCGGCACGCACGACGAGCTGATCGAGAAAGAGGGGATATACTATGATCTCGTCATGGCGCAGAGAGAGATGTCCAAGATGGCATAAAAACAATGGAATATTTTTTAAAAAGCAAAAAGCCCGGCTGCAAAAGCAGCCGGACTTTTTCTCAAAATATTGTCGAGATAGACGCTTTTTCAACCAATATCATTGAAAATTTTCCAAAAATTCCGGCAAAGAATGAAGGGCATTTCCGCGCCGCCGACCCGCCTCATCCGACGCGGCAGGCGCGTCCGCCGCATATCGCCGCAAACAGCCTGTCAAGGCCGGCGGCGATGTCAGAAAGCGCTGCGCCGAAGATCGCCTTTTCTATATGTGGTCGCTGAGAACGCCTCTTGGGTGATGTTTTTTTCACGGCGTAGACGCTTGATGCTTTCTCCGATTTGAATTTTCATGTTTTTCACCATTCCTTTTTCATAAGATCGCAAGCAGGCCTGTTCTATTTTTATCATACCCGATTTTACGGTATTTGTACAGCTCCTGTTAAGAAAGGAAAATTCAACTTTCGGTTAAAAAAATATCTTATAAAGAAAAATCGCATATGCCTTTTGTCTTGTCGTTTGTGCCCTTTCCGCATACAATGAAGTGAGCGAATCATCGCCGGCGGATGTACATACCTTATGATATCCGCTGTGAAAAAGAGAAAGGAAGGAAATCATACCTTGAAAAAAATTGAAAAATTTGCCGTCATCGGCGGAGATATGCGGCAGCTTGTGGCGGCGCGGGAGCTTTCGGCGCATGGGATTCACACCGTGATCTACGGCTTCGATATATATGATGGGAACTATGGCAGCATCACAAAATGCGCCTCGCTTTCGGAGGCCCTTCATGGCGCGGACTGCGTGCTTCTCCCGCTTCCATACAGCTATGACGGGGTCAGGCTCAACTGCCCGCTGACGGGAGAGGAGCTTCGTGTCATGGACATCCTGTCGCAGGCGGACGCGAACGCCGTCATCTTCACCGGAAAAGCCCCGGCCGTGACGGACGGACGCATCGTGGATTATTATGCGAGAGAGGAATTTTCCGTGCTCAACGCCATTCCGACGGCGGAGGGCGCGCTTTCGATCGCCATGACGGAGCTGCCGATCACCGTGCATGGGATGCGCGTGGGCGTTTCCGGCTTCGGCCGGATCGGCAAGACCGTATCCGCGCTGTTCCGTGCGGCGGGAGCCGACGTGACGGTGTTCGCACGCAGCTTCGAGGCGCTCGCGTGGGCGCAGACCTACGGATGCCGTCCGGAGCGGTTTGACAGACTGCGTGAGACGGCGCATACCTTCGACTGCATCATCAATACGGTGCCGGCGCTTGTCATCGACGCCGCGATTCTCGGAAAAATGCGGCAGGACACGCTGATCATCGATCTTGCCTCCAAGCCGGGCGGCGTCGATTTCGCCGCGGCGGAGCGTCTTAACATCCGCGCTTTGCCGGCGCTTTCCCTGCCGGGAAAATCGTCTCCGGACACGGCCGGAAAAATCATATCTGAGACAATACTGAATATACTGTGTGAAAAAGGAGTTATTTGAAAATGATAGGATATTGCTTCTGCGGATCTTTCTGCACCATTTCCAAATCCATAAAGATCCTGCGCTCGCTCGCGGCGGAGGGGAATCAGATCCTGCCGATCATGAGCGACAGCGTCTATACGACCGATACCCGCTTCGGACGCGCTGCGGATACGATCAAAACCGTCGAGGAGATCTGCGGGTCTCCGATTATCCATACCATCGTCGATGCGGAGCCGATCGGACCGAAGCTCGCGCTCGATATGCTGGTCATCTCGCCGTGTACCGGCAATACGCTCGCCAAGCTCGCCGCCGGCATTACGGATACGCCGGTCACGATGGCGGCCAAGGCGCAGCTTCGCCGCGACCGTCCCGTCGTCATCGCGCTCGCCACGAACGACGGACTTTCGGCAAATCTCAAAAACATAGGACTTATGATGTCCCGCAAAAACGTGTTTTTTGTGCCGATGGCGCAAGATGATCCCGAAAACAAGCCGTATTCGCTCGTATGCGATTTCGACATGCTGAAAAGCACGATGGTTTCGGCGTTCGCCGGCAGACAGATCATGCCGGTTTTCTGACGAACAGAACGAAAAATCCGCCGTTTTCAAGCGGCGGATTTTTGTATGCTGTGATTGCGGTTTTACCAAATCATCCATGCTGCACCGTACCATGTTTGCTTTGAGGAAGCTGTCAAACGGGAGACACGGATGGTATATGTGCCGGCTGTGGGCGCGGTAAACTCTACGATTTCCACGTTATTGAAAGTGGTGTTTGAAACCGCAATCTGTGTGACGCCGTCGGGGGCATATATTTCGAGATCGAGATCGATAAAATTACCGGCTGTTGCTTCCGACTGTGTATGATCGGAGGGGTTGGTCAATGTTATAGGCTGTAAAAAGGCAAGCGACACTCTCGCTTTTTTGCCTGCGGCTGGAATGGAAAGAGAACTGGACTTTGAGAGCACCGTGGGATTTAACATGGCATTGCAATAATCCCCGTTTACAGCGCATTCCACAGCGGCATAGGCGTCAATGAGTCCCGCACCGATTTGCATATAGCTGCTATTGGCAAGAGTGGCGTTTACGGCTCGTTGAGAAGTGACATACCGCAAGTGGGAATCCTTGTTTGTCGTGGCGGTAACAATGGATTTTTGCACCTCGGGCAAAATCAAAAGATTTGGCTGCGCTTCACAAAGCAGCGCCAAGATTCCGGCGGCACGGGGAGAAGCTTCGCTTGTGCCGTCTCGTCCCGGAGCGCCGATATCGGGTTTGGAACACAATGTATCGCCATTATAGTAGCGGGAGAAAAATTCCACTTCATCATCCGATAATGTTAATGTCGATTTGTCGTTTATAGAACCGACAGTTAAGCTGTTATATCCCATGTTTCCTTCTGAAATTCCGGTATTGCCGCCGTTTATTTCGTCGTTTCCGGCTGCGATGACGACACTTACATAATGGATGTATGCAACATGGTCCATGTACATAATGGATGTATGCAACATGGTCCATGTATTTTGCGGTATTTCCATATTGATTTCTCGATCCGTCTCCAAGGGACATGCTTATGTTGATGATATCGACATTTTGGTCGAGCAGCCATTCTATATTTTCTCTCATATTGGGACTGCCGGTATTGCCGATAAAATAATAATTGGCGTTCGGTGCGACAGAGGCAAGCGTCTTGGTTGTAGATTCCGCATGTGCGTCAGAGGAATTTCCGAGATAGGCCACCGTGTTGAGAGACGACATGACAGAATCGGAAGGAAGACCGGCGTCGTATATACCGATGTTGACGCCGATTCCGGTATATCCGTATGCACTGCTGTTATGTACCGCGGGCACGTTGACGACCGCATTTGAAATCATGGTTTGGGTGTCGCTCGCTTGGGTTGAGGAAAGCACGAGGTCTTCCGCGATATAGTCGATGCTCTCTACGGATTTTATTTTGGATAATTGCTCGATTTCTGTTTTATTTGCACGGATGATGACCTCGGGTGCATAGCGGCTTACATATATAATATCGGCATTTGTCAGATATTTTTGTATAAATTCGGCGTTTTGCTTTTGATAGATTTGCTTGGCGATATTGCGGCTCGTTTGAATAAACGAATGGACATCCAAAGCCGTTTTTACATCGGACAAATTCAGTTCGGGCGTTCTTGACAGAAAGCCGGAGACTCTCATGGCAAGGCTTTTGACATCGGACGTGTCGACGTCTGCAAACCAAACCGATACCGTGATTTTTTCATCCGAGTTATTTTGCTGCAATATTTCCTGTAACGGTTTTGATAGGATCGTTTTGTCCTCTCGGGCGATTGTGCTTTGATCGGCAAAAAGCGAAATATTTGATGTCAAAAACAGGAGGATCCAAGATAAAAGCAGGGCAGCGATTCGTTTTGTTCTTTTCATGCTTATTGTTCTCTTTTCGATAATTTTTCTTCTATCCAATAGACGATTGGCGACCTGTAAAATGTTTCTCTTGTCTGTTCAATCGTGCTCACATTTCCTAAAATGACGCCATCGTCGTCCGCATAGGCGAGGGAAATGCGGTATTCCGTGTTTCCCGCCATCAGATTTTGGATGGCCTTTGCCGTTCCGGAAACGGCAAAATGAAAGCCGGAGACCGCCTCTGATAATTTGAGCTGCCATGCGGGGTCGTTGATATCGTGAAATTCCTCGAAGCCAAAGGATTTGAAATAGTCAAGCGCATTTTGATATGCCTCTTCATATTCCTGATATCGCCATTCTGCACAGCCTGCCTCATAGCTTCGGGATAGATCATAGTACTGCTCACGCAGCCGGAGATATTCCGGATCGGAGATAATTTCCTCTTTGGTTTTTCCCTCGTTTTTCAGGCGATATCCGTATTCGGAAACTACGTCATATGCAGCCTTTCTTTCATTCATCCATTGTTCTAAGGTTTTTCCGTTATAGAAAACCTTTTGGGCATATAAAATGGGTATTTCATTTATGCGAGGAGGATCAAAAAATATCGGATGTCCCATATGCAGACGGCGAAGGTATGCACGGTATCGTCGTCGCCCATGAGGATTTCATATTTTGCACGGTCGGAAAAAGAAACGTTGCCGGGCAGCGGCACCCAGCCGTCCACTGTGTTGTAAAGCTTTTTTTCCTTGTCGGCGACGGCAACAACGGTTTTGCTGGTCTCATTTTCAAACAGGGAATCGATGATTTCCGTGCTTCCGCGCGGTTTTTCGGGTGCGGTGGTGTTCTCGGCCGAGGTTTGCGTATGCTGGTTTTCCGGAAGCTTGGAGCAGGAACACACGGAAAGAAGCGTCGCTGCCGAAAGCAGCAGGGGGAGGAAAATTTTCATCTGGATACAGTGCCGTGTTTTCATGCGTGTCTCCTTTCGTGAAAATATTATTTATATTTTATCATAATATTTGTTGGAATTTTTGCCGAAAAACGACGAACAGAAAAATGAAATCCCAATTTGACTTGTATATAATATGCTTTTATAAAAAATATGAATACACATTTTGCCGCAGCGACTGAAAATAAGGCGGGATTTTCTCCTCATCGCGGACATGCCGGAAAACGACAAAATGCTCATATTTTCTTCCGACTCCGCATATGGATGGAAAACAGCTTGATAAGGGGGAAACCGATATGAAGGGAATGGGAGATATCAAAAGGCGGATGCGGTCTGAGATCGCGTGCATGAATAAAACGCTGGTGCTCATCATCGCGGGGGCCTGTGTCCTGCTTGGCGTCCTATTTGCGATAAGCGGCGTCGATAAATATGTATACTGGTATTGTTTTCAGCCGAAGTGCGCGATGGCGCCGTTTTTTATGGTGCTGTTTTGGATCATCGCCTATGCTGCGTTCGGCGCATCCGTCGCCATCGCGCTTGCCGCGCCGTGCTACCGGTCACAGACGGCGAAAAAGCGTGCGGCGATTCTTGCCGCCTGCACGCTTGTGCTGTGTTATGTATGGATACCGGTCGTATACAAGGCCGCGAGCTTCTTTCTTGCCACGCTTCTTGTGGCGGTGATCGTTATATGTCTTGCGGTGCTGTTTTCCATGTTTACGCGGATCTCCAAGCTCGCATCTTGGGGAATCCTTCTTTTTGCGGCATGGATGCTGTATATCCTTTACTATTCATTTACACTGTTCTTGTTAAATTGACGGCGGCAGGGAAACTGTCGAAATACGAGGAATCCGCACGTTAAAATGCGGAGGAAAAATTCGGTTTTCATATTGACAACGGGGAAGAATGTTGGTATGATATAAATATTGAAAGTGTAAAAGAATCTAAGAACGATAAAAGGAGATTGTGAATATGAAAACCGTTAAAATTCGTCTTTCTTCGATAGAGGCCGTGCGCAATTTCGTTGAGATCGTGCGCAAATTCGAGGGGGATATCGACCTTTCCAGCGGCAGATATATCGTCGATGCCAAGTCGATCATGGGTATTTTCAGTCTGGATCTGATGAATCCCATCACGCTGACCGCGCACAACGACGACTGCGATAAGCTCATCGACAGCTTGAAAGACTATATTGTCGATTAAAATTTATGGCAAATATGTGCTCCCGCGTGTGTGCGGGGGCATATTTTTTTCTTCCGCGGCATATGAATGAACCGGACAGGACGGAATCCGTCCGGAAGTTTGATTGCCGCTCCTCGCGGCGTGGGAGGTTATCGTGAAGAAATCAAGACTTTTATGTGCCGTGCTGGCGGCTTTATTCGTATTCTTGTCCGCTGCGGCGGGTGTTTCGGCGGCTCCGGAATATACGGCGGAGGCGGACGCCGTCTCCTGCATATTGATGGATGCGAAAACCGGCAGGGTCCTCTTTGAAAAGAACGCGGACGAGGCGCTCCCGCCCGCATCCGTCACCAAAGTGATGACGATGCTGCTCGTTTTCGAGGCTCTCGACGCCGGGACCATCAAGCTTTCCGATATGGTGCAGGCGAGCGAGAATGCGGCGAGCATGGGCGGCTCTCAAATCTATCTCAAGGTCGGCGAGGAAATGAGCGTCGACGACCTGCTCAAAAGCCTGATCGTGGCCTCTGCGAACGACGCTGCGGTGGCGCTTGCGGAGTACATAGCCGGCAGCGAGGAATCCTTTGTCGCCAAGATGAACGCGCGCGCCGTGGAGCTCGGCATGGAGAACACGCATTTCGAGAATACGAACGGGCTCGACGACACGGCGACCAATCATGTCACAAGCGCGCGCGATATCGCGATCATGACGCGCGAGGTAATCAAGCATGAGGCGGTTTTCAATTACAGCACGATTTGGATGGACACCATCCGCGACGGCGAATTCGGCCTTACGAATACCAATCGCCTGATTCGTTTCTATAAGGGCGCGACGGGACTCAAGACCGGTTCGACGGCGAAGGCAAAATTCTGTATTTCTGCGACCGCGGAGCGCGACGGACTTTCCCTCATCGCCGTCGTTATGGGCTCGCCGACAAGAGACGTGCGCAACGCGCTCGCCGCCTCTCTCTTTGATTTCGGCTTTGCGAATTATGCGAGCTATACGGACGAAAGCGCGGAATGTGAGACTGTCCGCGTCACGGGCGGTGTGCAGAATACGCTGAAAACCGTGCATGAAACCTTTTCGGAAACCGTGGAAAAGGGAACGGAGAGCAAGATCGAAAAACGGATCGATATGCCGGAGAAGCTGGCGGCTCCGATCGTCAAGGGCGAGAAAATCGGCACGGTGACGTATCTGCTCGACGGAAAGGAGCTGGGGACCGCGGATATTCTTGCGGATGAGACCGTCGAAAAAATCGGCTTTTTCACGCTGTTCCCGCGTCTTTTCAGCTGGTTCCTCTGCTCCCCCTCGAAATGATTCTTGCATTTTCTCCGTGTGGATGCTATAATGGGATGGAATGGTTTCCATCCCATTTTTGCTGTCTGACGGAGGGGAAGGCTTTCTTATGGAAGTGATACAGATTACCGGCCGCAAAAAAGAATATCTGCCGCTTTTGCTGCTTGCCGACGAAGAGGAGAGCATGGTAGACCGCTATCTTGGCAGAGGGGATATGTTCGTTTTTACCGAAAACGGCGAGGTGGTCGGGGAATGTGTCGTCGTCGCGGACGAGGCCGGCGCGGAGCTCAAAAATCTCGCGGTGGCGCCTGCATTTCAGCGTATGGGATACGGCGCGCGGATCGTGGAATTTGTCTGCGCGCGTTATGCCGGCCGATACGGAGAGCTTGTCGTCGGTACGGGAGAGGCTCCCGCGACAACGAGCTTTTACCGGAAATGCGGCTTCACGGAATACGCGAGGATCCCGGATTTTTTTATCACGAATTACGGCCATGAGATCGTAGAGGACGGCGTCCTGCTGCGGGATATGATCCTGCTGAAAAGAGATCTGCAGGAAAAAACCGAATAGGGCGACGTATAAACCGTTTTTGTGCCGATTGAATATAAAAGAGCGAAGCCGCGGCCGGATTTATAAACGGAAAAACAAAATGACAAAAATGTTGTAAGGGGAATTTTTCATGGTGGAATCTGCACGGCCGAGGGCGGCGGTCTGTACGCTCGGCTGCCGGGTGAATCAATACGAATCCGAGGCGATCGAGGCGGAGCTCGAAGCCCTCGGATTTGCCGTCGCGGATTTTTCCGAGGTCTGCGACGTCTATATCATCAATACCTGTGCCGTGACCGGCGAATCAGAGCGGAAATCCCGCCAAATGATCCGGCGTGCCGCGGCGAAAAATCCGGCGGCGTTCGTGCTCGTCACGGGCTGCTTTTCCCAATTGAAGGCGGAGGAGGCGGCGCGCATCCCCGGGGTGGATTATGTCTGCGGGAATCGGAATAAGCGTTCCGCCGCCGAAACGGCGGCCTATCTTGTGCGGGAGGGCGTCAAAAGGAGTGTGTCGTGCGAGGTGCTCGACCTCGACGCGGCGCCGCTCGAAAAGCTGACGCTCCCGCGCGCAAGACGCGGTCGCTCATATGTGAAGATCGAGGATGGATGTGACAACAACTGCACCTACTGCATTATCAAGAAGGCGCGCGGCGGCGTGGTCTCCCGTCCGCCGGAAGAGGTGATCGCCGAGGTGAGAGCGCTCGCTGCCGCAGGCTGTCACGAGGTGATTCTTACGGGAATCGAGGCCGCTTCCTATGGGAAGGACATCGGCGGATATCCGCTTTGGCGGCTGATGCGGGAGGCCGCTGCGGTTGAGGGGATCGAGCGTGTGCGCACGGGGTCGCTTGAACCGTCCGTTTTGACAAACCGCTTCTGTGATGAGATCGCCGCGGAGCCGCGGATCATGCCGAGCTTTCATCTTTCCCTGCAGAGCGGCAGCAGTGCCGTGCTTGCGGCGATGAAGCGCCGGTATAACAGAGAACAGGTGCTGAAAAATACGGCATATCTGCGAAAGGCAATCCCGAATGTCACTTTCACCTGCGATATCATCGTCGGCTTTCCCGGCGAGACGGAGGCGGATTTTCTTGCCACCGTGGATATAGCGGAGCAGATCGGATTTCTGCACATGCATATTTTTCCGTTTTCCGCAAGGGAGGGAACGCCCGCGGCGGCGATGGCGGGACAGATACCGGAAGCCGTCAAGCGCGAAAGGCTGCACCGGCTGGAAACGGTGGGCAGGCGCCTGTCGGACGGGCTTTGCCGCGCCGCTGTGGGCGGCAGGCGCGAGGTGCTGTTTGAGACGCGGATGGGCGACTATATGGTCGGTCATTCCGAGGACATGCTCGAGGTGAAAATGAAAACGGCGGAGGAGCTTGCGGGTGGTATCCTCCGCGTGAAGCTCACGGATTTTGACGGAACCTATCTTACGGCGCAGCCGCTTGTATAAAAAGGAGAGGCGTGATATGGAGAAGCTTACAGTCGGCGCGAACGACGCAGGCCAGAGGCTGGATAAATTTCTTTCTAAAACCTTTCGGAATCTGCCGAAATCCATGATGTATAAATTCATTCGGACGAAGAAAATCAAGGTGAACCGCAAGCGTGCCGACGCGGGGCAGATGCTTGCGGCCGGCGACACAGTCGAGCTTTTTGTCCTTCCTGAATTTTTGGAGCGGGCGCCGTCTGAGGCGCTTTTTAAAAACATCCGTCCGGCCTTTGAGGTCGTCTATGAGGATGAGAATCTGATCGTCTGCAACAAGCCGGTCGGCATGCTTTCCCACAGTGACAGCGCGGGCGAGCGCAACACGCTTATCGAGCATGTCAAGGCGTATCTTTGGAGAAAAGGCGAATACGAGCCGGAAAAGGAGAATTCCTTTGCGCCGGCGCTCTGCAACCGGATCGACCGCAATACCTCAGGGCTTGTGCTTGCGGCGAAAAATGCCGAGGCGCTGCGGATCCTCAACGAGAAAATCAAGAAGCGCACGATTACAAAATATTATCTTTGCAGGGTGCATGGTGTCCCGGCGCCGCAGGAAGCGACGCTTGAAGGGTATCTCATAAAGGATGCGGGTGCGAACCGCGTTACGGTTTATAAGAGCATTCCGCGCGGTGCCCGCGGTGATTTCAAGAAAATTATCACAAAATACCGTGTCCTTGATGCCGAAAAAGAGGAAGCGGTGCTGGAGGTGGAGCTTGTGACCGGGCGCACGCATCAGATTCGTGCGCATATGGCGAGCATCGGGCATCCGCTCGTCGGCGACGGCAAGTATGCGGAAAACGGAGCGGACAGGGCGGCGGGGCGGTATCGTCAAGCGCTTTGCGCCTATAAGATCCGCTTTGAGAAGGACGAGCCGTCGGCGCTTTCCTATCTTGAGGGGAGAACCTTTTCCTTGGAGATGAAAAAGATATCTTTTTTATAAAAGTGAATTATTCTCCTTTGTAAAGGGAGAACGCATGCTTTTCTTTGCGGAAAGAAAAGAACGAAAAGAAGCCGCAAGCCTCCGGCTTGACCGTTTGTGCGGCCGGCAGCGGTTCGGTGGCGGCTATGAAAGACGGCGTCCACGCTCACTTCGTTCGCGTGATCCGTCAACCGCCGCCCCTTTCTTGAACATCGCACCGGATGGCGCTCACACGGCGCGCGCCTTGCGCCTGCG
>CDZB01035920.1_pt1 | contig 41665 bp, 34 predicted proteins | sample 554961 | NCBI WGS metagenome assembly CDZB01 (sample SAMEA3182106, study PRJEB8094) | gut metagenome | biome: human; feature: gut; material: Stool; isolation source: human stools | place: Canada | collected 2013-02-26
CTCATTTCTAATTGTGCAACGGGGTATTGCGCTTTTATTCTATGTAGCTCTATGCGTTGAGAACAGTAGCTCTCGCATAGAGTTTGGACACTTATTCCACGACTATTATATCATTGCTTTTCCATCAATTCAATAGTGTCACTGGGTTCTTCAGATGTGTTTTCTTCCTCCAAACAAGACGGCGGCTCTGGAAGATTATCAATATCCAGAACCGCCGCATATTTTTCTATTAAATTTGCAAGTAAATCGGCAAAACCATTCCATTTATCTGTCAATAGTGCTCTCCTTTTTTTTTCGTCCACGTTCCTGCGGAATGTCCTGTTTCTCTTTTCCTCTGGTCAAAACGGCATTAAGAAAAGCCCGTACCCTTTCAGGTGCGAGCTTGACAGCATCCAGATACGGCTGAGCCTGTTCCAGAAGTTTCTCATATCGTTTTTTCCATACCCCAGCATCTTTCTTGGCTGTTTCATATTTCTGCTGGTATTTTAATTTCTCCGCTTTTTCAGCAAAGCTGCTGACAGCATAATTTTTGAGAGTACGGCATTCATCGGGTGTCAAGACGATGTTCCCGGTAAAAGATTTCTTACCCATCGACTCCAGCTCCTGAACCGTCACCGCTATTCCGGTTGCCGCCTTAGTCTGTGCTTGCAGGGATTTAAGCTCCTGCTTTTTCTTCTCCGCAGCCTGTGTAGTATCGTCAAGCTGTGCTTCTTTCTGGTTCAGTTCCGCCGTCACAGCTTCCAGTCGCTGCTTTTCCTTTGCCACCTTAAACTGGGTCACAGTCAGATGTTCCTCGGTGCTGTCACGCTCTCCACGTTCCACATCGGTATATCCGGCAGCTCTCATGTGCTGAAAAAAATCATCCTGTAAAACAGAATAGGATTTTCGGAGAACAGGCTTACCATTGACTTGCAGAATTGGTTTTCCATCTTTGTCCACAGCAGGTTTGGACAGCCACTTTTTACTGCGGCTGACCTGCATAATGGTTTCCTTTACCGTTCCTCTGAGAGCTTCATCCTTGCAGCGTTTCGACCACAAAATCTGTTTCTCCACCACAGGGACATAGACCACATGAAGATGATAATGGAACACGTCCTTGCCAAGTGCTTCGGACATCGCCCGGTTAATCTCGTCAGCGTGCATGACTGCCGAGAGGATATACTGTTCACCGCCAACAATCTCCACAGCGGATTTATAGGCTTCCTCATAAAACTGTCTGGCGTATTCATAACCGCCGTGATTGTCGAAGTACGCAGAGTTCACATCAAAGACCATTTCGTTGAAATGGACGGCATCCGCCTTCAGACCTCTGGTGGAAATGATGTTGTCAGCTTTCATCTGCTCAAACATTTCAGCGTAGCTCCCGGTAGGTTCTTTGAAGTGTACGTTGAGGGAACTTCTTTCCGGGATAATATCTTCGTTACTGTATATTTCTTTTTCACGCTCATTGTGTGCCTGTGCATCTCCGATGTCATTATCTGTGACATCCATATTTCTTGCACAGGTACGGTCAACTCCGTCATTTCTTGCCATATTTTTCCTTCCTTTCTTTGGGATTTGCAGACAGGTAGCTTTGGAAAGGCACTTCTGCGGAAGTGTAATAACCCATTATGACACTTTCATCCATACTGGCTGCAAAGTGCCGTGGGCTCTCCCGAGGGGCTCTCCGAGGGTAATGCGGTCGCTGCGGCGACCTCTGCCGAACATCAGAAAGTTGTCTGCTCCTCTTTCCAATGTCCGGCACGGACGGCTGCTGTTTTGCGAAACCGCCCCGTCCGTTGACAGAAAAAAGACTGACTTTTTCCTGTCATTTGGGTACGTCACGAAGGTTTTATACAGGAGTGATTTACGCTCGTACGCTGTGTACGTACGTACCAAAAAATCAATCCCGCCATTCCTCCGGTACGTACGTACACGGCGAAACGTCGTAAAACCCATTTATATTCGGACGGGCTACGGCTTCAATTCCCATGAATCCCCACACCCTGCGCCCGGCAGAGTTTGTGATTTTGTTGGTGTGTTCCAGATTGTAGCGACTTAAATTTGCCACCACACTGTCACTAAAGCTGCGGGATTTCAGGGGCGGCAGAGAATTTTCCTCACACCACATCCGATAAATTTCGTACAGCTCCTTGGAGCTGATGGAAGCATCCGCTTTCAGCCGGATATAGCCCTCAGACTCCATGAAGTCGAAAATATTGTTGTTGTCACGCTTGACGGACTCTCGGTTGGTTTTGGTGCGCTCACTTTCCGTGAATTTGAAATTGTTGGCAACCAGACGCTGCAATCCCTCAAACGCCCAGAGGAAAATGCCCTCCACCTCAGCTTTCATCTTCTGGGCGAGGTCAGGGTCATCCATTCTTCCGGCAGGCTTTTCCTTTGTGGTCAGCACAAGCTGTCTGCGGTAGAAACCGTCACTTCGGTCATACAATGCCTGTAAATCTCCATTGGAGAAAGCCAGCAGACGGGCGAACATCCAGCCCTGATAGCTCTGTTTGCCCTTGCGCTCCAAATCCATTTTCCCTTGAGCTGTCACAATGGATTTCACATAATTGGTCTGGCGCAAGGCTTCCATTCGCATATCATCATCCACGCATAGGAGGATATGCTCCAGATCGGCACGGGCAAATCGGTTCTCAGAGATTTTACCAATGCTTCCGTCCTTCATGGAACTGCCCAGCATTTGCCCCAGCACCGCACCGATTTGGGATTTACCCTCGCCGCCATTGCCCTTAATGACCATCATCCTCTGTCCTTTATTGGAGGGAATCAGGCAATAGCCGATAAATTCCTGCAAGGTAGGGATGTCCTCCGGGTAAAGCAGACCATTCAGAAAGGAAAGCCACAGCACAGGTTTCGGAGTATCCGGGCGATAGAAAACCGGGAGCCTGTTTCTCACAATATCCGGCTTCCCCTCTGTAAAAGTGCCGTCCAGCATGAGCGTACCGTTTGCCAGATGAATCCTGTCCTGCTCCGGCGGGAAGTCCTCCACATGAGCCGCCAGCTTCATAATCTCAATGATGTTGCTGATTTTGCGGGGAATGTTGTTCACGGCACAATATTTCAATTCTTCAAAGATTTCGCCACGAAGCGGCAGGTCGTCCGTCACTCGACCATCAGGTGTGAAAAAAGCTCCGTTTGCAAAGATAATCTGACGGGTTCTCAGAAAATCTTCACAAAACAGAGCTTCATTGATACTCTTGCCGTCAAACCACATCGGCACATTCATCTCAAGCAATTTCCTGTTCTCTGACATGGCAGCGCACCTCCTTTTTCTGCTCGTCCAGTCGTGTTTGCATTCTTGCAATCGTTCCGTCTGTCAAAAGTTCCTTGACGGTATCAGTCCTTTCTTCCTGATCGCTCATAAGGAGCAAATCGTTCAGATACTCCACATATTCCAGCTTGTGGCAAGCTTCCACGAACCTCTCATCCGGCTCGTCCTCCGGTGCTTCGGGAGCATATCGCTCTTTCCAGTCCTCCAAAAGATGAAGATACCCGGACAGCACATTCATGCAGAAAAGCTCGTCCTGTTTCGACTGATTCACACGGGGACGGTACTTCTTTACCTGTGCCACCACGGACGGCGGCCTGTCCAGTCCGAAATCCGCAGCCAGTCTCTGCGCTGCTTCATAGGCAGACAGGTCAAGCAGCCTTGCCACAAAGTCAATCACATCTCCCTTGGCACCGCAGCCGAAGCAATAGAAGTAATCCTCGTTCAGCTTCAAGCTGGGGTGTCTGTCATCGTGGAAAGGGCAGCAAATCATCCCGGAGCGATTGATTTTCAGCCCGTAGTGTTCGGCGGCTTGCCTAACCGTGACCGCCGCCTTGACTGTTTCAAAAATGTTCATTTGCATAACCTCCTTGATTTTTCTCGATGATTTTTTCATCTGCCTGAATATACGCAGAAAAACGCTTTCAACCGAAAAATCAGGCACTTCCGCAAGCAAAGCAAAAAGCCGCCCCGAAAACTTGAAAAAATGCAAGTTTCGAGACGGCAGTGTTCACACAAAGTTGGTTGATATTGTTCCGTAAATAGAATATAATTGAAGTTAATATGAATCAGGAGGGATGATACAGAAATGAAATACCTGTCTACATTTGAAGTTGCCGAGAAATGGGGTATCTCTCCCCGAAGAGTTGGTATCCTCTGCAACAATGACCGCATACCGGGCGCACAGCGGGCAGGAAGCCGCTGGATCATCCCGGAGGACGCTGAAAAGCCGACAGATGCCCGCATTAAAAGCGGAAAATATATCAAACAGAAAACAGACAGAGGGGAGGAAGCATAATGGCTGATACTTATTTACCCGCCGATGTTCGGAAAAGAATCGTTGATGTAATGAGAGAACGCAAGATGACCCAGCGAGAACTGGCACTTCGGATTGATGTGAATGAAAGCACCATCAGCCGCTTCCTTAGCGGAAAGACCGAAAAGCTGAGCGAAGAAAGCGTTATCCGCATCGCCAGAGTGTTCAATGTGTCCACGGACTTTATCTTGGGTACGACCGTAATCCCGGATAAAAAGAACTACGATATTTCAGAACTGGGATTATCTGTTGAAGCTGCAAAGAATCTTTATACCGGAAAGGTCAACAATGATGTAGTCAACCGTCTGCTGGAAAATCCCCGCTTTGCCATGGTTACTTATATGATTGCACAGTATATGGATGATACCCTTGCAAGAGGATATGCCGCACAAAACCAGATGTTTGCTACCGTTGGCTCTCTGCTGTTGGGACAGAACCAAGCTCCCGAAGCAGTACAGGCAGCCCGAACCGCTAATGCCATGAAAATTCCCGCTTATCAGGCAGACCAGACCACGATTCAAAACACCTTTATGACGGTGGTTAAGGAAATCAAGAAAGAAGCAGGCAGCGATTTGGTCGCAGCCAAGGCAATCAGCAAGGAAGCCACCGAAAAGATGTTTGCCGAGCTGACCAAGGGGCAGGATATGCAGAATCCGACCATCACGCCGGAAGCAGTTGTTGATGCTATTACAGGCAGCATTTCCGGTGTCGATGGAGTCAATCAGGAAGCTCTGGACAACTTTAACAAAGCCTTGCTGGGGCTGATGCAGACGATGGTGCTGCCGGAAGATGATGGACAAGATAACTAACGAGCAGCTCTGTATTGCGGCGCAGAGCGGTGACAAATGGGCAGAAAACGCCCTTGTAGAGAACAATCTGCGGTTTATCCGAAAGACGGCATACGAGATATGGAGCGCACAGCGGGAGCTGAACGTTGCCCTCGGCATTGAACTGAACGATTTGGTGCAGGAGGGTTCATTGGGGCTTCTGGGCTGCATAAGCAGCTTTCAACCCGACTACGGGAACAAGTTTTTGACCTATGCTGCCCCGGCTATTCATAATGCCATGCTGGACTACATCCGCAGGCTGAATCCTACCTTTGAAGCCAAAAATCTGGACTGTATCATTCGTCTGGATGAGGTCAAAAAGGGCGAGAATAAGGGACAACATGAATTTATAGCAGATTCCAGAGTACAGAACCCAGAGCAGATTTTCATTGCAAAGGAAACCCACGAAGAAATCCATACGGCTCTGGAAATGATTGATGAGCGAGAGAAAGCCTATCTCTGGTATCGCTTTGGCTTTGAGGACGATGTCCTCCATCCTCTGAGCGAAACGGCGAAGCACTTCCATCTGTCAGAGAGCAGAGCAAAGTCCACGGAGAAATTGGCTCTGGATAACTTCTGGCTGGAACTGCCTTGGTGGTACTAAATATTCAAAGAAAGGGACATGTAATCATGGAAAAATATAAAATACTCATCATCGAAGATGACCCAATCATTCAAACTGAATTACAAGTTCTGTTAAACGGAAACGGATATGAGGCATCCGCAGTTACTGACTTTACATCAGTTATGCAAGCGGTCAAAAATACTCATCCCTATTTGATTTTGCTGGACATAAAGCTGCCACAAGAAAGCGGCTACTCAATCTGTTCTCAAATCCGCAGTTTTTCCAATGTACCGATTATCTTTGTAACAAGCTGCAATACGGACATGGATGAATTGAACAGTATTTTGCTGGGTGGAGATGCTTTTATCACCAAGCCTTATAACACAGCAATTCTGCTGGCAAAGATTTCATCCTTGATGAAACGAGCTTACCCGATAGAACAAATTGAGCGTCTGAATTGGCAAGGAGCGATTCTTCACTTAGAAAGTAGCACGATTGAATATGACGGTAACCAAGCAGAACTGACAAAGAATGAATTGAAAATATTATATTATCTTTTCAAACACGCAGGAAAGATTTGTTCCCGTAATGATATTGTAGATTATCTATGGGACAATCAGCTATATGTGGATGACAATGCTTTGAGCGTCAATATCAACCGCATCCGGGAAAAACTGGCGGGCATTGGCCTGACGGATTTTATCAAGACAAAGCATCGCCAGGGGTACACGATATGAACAGCAAACGGTATTGGAAAAACAGGCTTCCATTTCTGCTGACGAACCTTGTTTGCATGGCTGCGCTCACTGTATTTTTGCTGGTGTGCGGCAATTCGGCTTCCGCAGTAGTATTGATCCTGATCGTATGGGCATTGATTTTGCTGATGGGACTTGTCCTCACTTACTGGAAACGAAAGCGGCAGATGAAAAAACTTCTGGATATGGCGAAGCAGCTCTCCGAGAGATACCTTATTTCTGAAGTGATGGAACTGCCGGAACAGGCCGAGGATCAGGTTTACTATCAGATTTTGAAAATGGCTGGAAAATCCATGTTGGAGCAGATTGGGGAGGTCGAGCGGGAACGCCTGGAGTACAAGGAATACATTGAACAATGGATTCACGAAATCAAAACGCCCATTACTGCCATGAAACTCCTATGTGAAAACCATCGGACGAACTGGACAAAAGAACTTCTGCTGGAACTGGAAAAGACCAACCGCTTTACGGAACAGGCTCTTTATTATGCCCGCAGTGAGCATACAGAGAAAGATTATTCTGTCCGGGAAATGGCACTGTCCCAAGTGGTGCATCAGGCGATTGCAGATAACAAATATCTGCTGCTCCAAAGTGGTATGCGCCTGGAAGTGGAGGAAATGCAGGATACGGTTTATTCAGATGAAAAGTGGGTGCGTTTTATCCTAAATCAACTGATTGTCAATGCGGTCAAGTATCGTACGAAGCAGCCGGTTCTCCGCATTTCTACTCATAAACGGCAGGATCAGGTTGTCCTTGTCGTGGAGGACAATGGAATCGGGATTGCTGCGTCCGATCTGCCCCGTATCTTTGAAAAGGGATTTACCGGTCAGAATGGTCGTCTGATTCAGCAGTCCACGGGCATTGGTCTGTATCTGTGCAAACGGCTCTGTGAAAAGCTGGGCATTGGCATTACGGCGGAGTCGTCGGAACATGGCACAGCCATTTCCCTTTCTTTTCACATTAACTGTCTGATTCATGAAGTGCAGAACTGAAAAGCGTTCTGCACTTCTTACATTTTTGTTAGAACTTTGTAAGAAAACTTGATACAAACGAAGCCACTCTTATTTTACAATAGAGATCAGAGGTGATAACAATGAAAGAAATTTTGAAACTGGATCATATCCAAAAATATTACGGAAATGGCGGAAATGTTACAAAAGCAATTCAGGACATCAGCTTTTCCGTTCAAGAGGGAGAATTTGTAGGAATCATGGGAGCATCTGGCTCCGGCAAGACTACCCTGCTCAACTGTATTTCCACCATTGATACCGTCAGTGCAGGACATATCTATCTGGACGGAACCGATGTGACGGAAATCAACGAAAAACAGATTGCCCGGTTTCGTCGGGAGAATCTTGGATTTGTATTTCAGGATTTTAACCTGCTGGACACGCTGACCATTTCGGAAAACATAGCCCTGGCGCTGACCATCAACAAGGTTCCAGCAGGCGAGATTGATGGGCGGGTGCGGGAAATGGCCGGAAAGCTGAATATCACGGATATTCTGGACAAATACCCCTATCAGGTGTCCGGCGGCCAGAAGCAGCGGTGCGCCTGTGCCAGAGCCATTATCAATCAGCCTAAGCTGATTTTGGCGGATGAACCCACCGGTGCGTTAGACAGTCACTCGTCCCAGATGCTGCTCTCGACGATCCAGAGTATCAATGAAGATCTCGGAGCCACGATTCTGATGGTGACACACGATGCTTTCTCGGCAAGCTATGCCAATCGTATTCTCTTTATGAGGGACGGGGCAATCTTTACGGAAATCCGTAAGGGGGGTGATTCCCGCAGGACTTTCTTTGAAAAAATCCTGGATGTCCTTACCATGATGGGAGGGGGCACGAGCGATGTACGCTAAACTTATTTTCAAAAATGCAAAGCGGTCTGTGAAGGACTATTTGATTTATATTGTGACCATGACACTCTGTGTCACCCTGTTCTATGCGTTTTTGTCTATCAGCAGCACCCATTATCATCCGACCATTGGTGCGGAATATAATATTTCCCTGCTGGCTGGAGGTATGAAACTGGCAATTTGCGGGATTAGTTTGCTTTTGTTGTTTCTGATCCACTATGTCAATCGTTTCATGCTGAGAAAAAAGCAAAAGGAGTTTGCCGTTGAGGCAACCTTGGGAATGGAGCAAAAAACCATAGGCCTGCTCTTTTTTGGAGAGACTTTTTTCCTGCTCATATTCTCTGTGTCGGTGGGAATCCTTCTGGGGATGGTCGTTTCTCAGGTCATTACGGCTATGCTGCTTGCTTCTTTTGGGGAACCCTACGCTTTTTCTTGGTCGTTTTTCCCGGATACTGTGCTGTTGACCGTGGGCTTCTTTGTTGTTTGCCAGATTCTGGTTGGAGTCGGGAATGTCAGAATTCTCAACAAAAGCAGGATTATTGAGCTTATGACGGCAAACCGTCAGAATGAAAAACCGCTTCATAAAAGCAGATGGATGCCGATGATCTGTATTTTCTATGGCATTCTGCTGCTGTGGATGCTGGAGGTAGGTACTGTAAAATATCATTTTTACTTCGATTCCAGACATCCGCTTCCTGTAAAGCTCATGTATTGGGGGAATGTCCTTTTCCCTGCACTGACGCTGCTTTGGGCAATCGCAGGTGCTGTTTTACACAGAAAAATAGGGTTTTCCCGATATCTTTGCGGACTTCTGGCTGGTGCTGTATTGACCGCTATCCCGATTTTTTCCATCGCAGAACTGGAAAAAGCCTACTTCCTTGGATTTGACGCTCCAACTCTGAATCAATATTTGCTGTTTGGGGTTGCGGATATTTTGTTTATCATTTCCGCAGTCATGTATTTATCGAATGCGGCGCTCCTATACTGGAAGGAGTCTAAAGTGTCCCGCAAATATCATAATACGAGTTTATTTCTGTTTGGACAGCTTTCCTCTAAGCTGGCTACCAATACGAAAACGATGACGATCATTTGTGTGACCCTGACTTTTTCTATCTGCTTGTTTGTCATTGCGCCGGTTTTAACGGGATGGAGTCTGGGCTATTTGGACAGTCGGGCTGTCTATGATATTCAAATTTCAAGCCGCTACAACGATGTTTATGAAGTGGAAAATCTTCCGGATACAGACTATGGAGAAATTACTGCGTTCATAGAACAAAACAAAATAGCGATAAAGGACGATTTGACTTTTTCGGAATATCTTCCCAAGCAAAGCGACTTTCGCCAGCGAGTAAAGTACAATTTTCCTCCCTTGGCGATCGCACTGAAGGATTATAACGCTGTTCGGAAAATGTTGGGATATGAACCTATTATCTTACAAACGGATGAATTTGCTACCCACTGGCATCGTGCAGCAGAGGACAAGGATATTGAAAACTACATTGCTGAGCATACCTTATTGGAAACTGACGCAGGCACCCTGAAACTCAGTGAGAACGCCGTGTTTCAGGAGCCTGTGGGGGAATCCATCTATAATCTTTATACAGATGTGGTGTATATCATACCTGACGAAATAGCGCAAGTCTTGCTTCCGGTACAGCGCAACCGATTTGTGATGACCCAATATCCGCTTCCCTTCAAAACGGCAGAAATGCTGGAACAGCTTCTTGGGCGTTCTTATCCAGAAGATCCTGATAAAGACAATCTGGCAGGATACAGTACAACTGTCCATACTACGGAAGTGAACCGTATAATCGCCCTTAACTTTATCCTAAAAGCGTCCTTGATCTATGGTGCAATTGTTCTGATGGTGATGTGTCTTACCGTGCTGGCTCTTCAGCAGCTCCTGGATGCAGAAAAAAACAACTACAGATTTTCGGTTCTGCGAAAAATGGGAGTGGAAGAGAAGGACCTGCATACTTTGGTTCTAAAACAGCTTGGTGTTTGGTTTGGGATGCCGATCACAGCGGCAATCGTTGTAGCAATTATTGTGATTGGCTATTTTCTTCAAAGTGTTTCTGCTGAAATCTCAGCTTATATTGGCTGCGGAGCCTTGATGGTACAAGTAGGGATTATCATTGGTATTCTTTTCTTACTGCTGATATGCTACTTCATAAGTACATGGATATTGTTTAAGCGGTCCATTTCGGAGAACTGATAAAGTCACAGTACAAAAAGGAAAAGCCGCCTGTATGAGCATTTGATATGCCCGCACAGGCGGCTTGCTTTATCTCTGGTAATCAGTCCAAAGGTTTATATTCTGTAACAGTTTTCAGGTATGTTTCCGGGTCGCCGTTGAGAACTAAATCTGCATAGGCTGCCGGATCGTTGTAAATCAGCCAGTCCAGCTCTGACCGCTGATATATATTATCGGCAACCTCATTCTCTACCGCAATCGTATCAATGGCAATCATGCTGCCATTTGCAAATTTCAGCTCCACACAGGCAGTATCCATATTGAACTCACAAGAAAGTAAACGCTTCATTTTGCCCTCCTTAGATCATGCCGAAGTGCTTGAGCGCCTCCTTGATTGCTTTTTCTTTATCGGGCGGGCATTGGGGCTGTTTTGCATCATCGGACTTCGGTTTGTTGTAATTTTCTCGCTCGATGATACCGCATTTCTGCTTCACCTGAGCGATATACAAGCTGCTGACCTTGAGTCCGGTATGCTCCAGCACATATTCCTTGATTTCCGAATAGGTGGCTTTCTTCTCTGCATCGGTGAGATCAAGTTCGTCCATGTGGATGTCTACCTCGATATGTTGCTTTGCATTAAGTTTGGACAATAAACATACCGTCTCGACATGATCCGCCCTTGGGAACATGTCCACTGCGCAGGCGCGCTGGGCGGTGTAGCCGAGGTCTGCTAAGCGCTTCACGTCGCGCGCCATGGTCGCGCTGTCGCACGAGACGTACACGACCCGCTGCGGCTGCATCTCGGCGATGCTCTCCACCACGTCGGCGGCCAAGCCCTTGCGCGGCGGGTCGACGGTGATGACGTCGGGGCGCAGGTTTTCGCGCGCGAGCTTTTTTGCCACATCGGACGCATCGCCGCAGAAAAACTCCGCGTTTTTAACGCCGTTGCGCGCGGCGTTTTCGCGCGCGTCGTCGATGGCCTCGGGGACGATCTCCGCACCGAGGACTTTCTTCGCGTGATCCGACAGTGCGAGCGTGATCGTGCCCGCGCCGCAGTAGAGGTCGAGCACCGTCTCCTGCCCCGTGAGGCCCGCAAATTCGATGGCTTTCGCGTAGAGCCGCTCGGCCTGTACGCGGTTGACCTGATAAAACGACGGCACACTCAGCCGGAACGTCTTGCCGCAGAGCGTATCCTCAAGCCGGTCGCTCCCCCAGAGCGTGCGGTAGCGGTCGCCAAGGATGACGTTGCCCTTTTTCGTGTTCGTGCCCAGCACGATGCCGGTGCACTTCGGGCATGCATCGCGCAGGAGCGTGACAAGCCGGTCTTCTTTCGGCAATTTATCTCCGTTCACGAGCACGCAGATCAGGCTCTCCCCCGCCGCGTTCGAGCGAACGTAGAGATGGCGGACAAGGCCGCGGCCCGTCTTTTCGTCATAGCCCGCGACGCGGCAGGACTGCATATATTCGCGCAGCGCCTCCGCCGCGGCGGCGGCCTCGGGCTTGACCAATAAGCAGTGCTCGCACTCGATGACCTCGTGCGTGCGGGCGCGGTAAAAGCCGACCGCGCCGTCCTTCGACACGGGGTACTGCGCCTTGTTGCGGTAGTGCAGCGTGTCCTGCGCGCCTAAAATTTCTTCGACGGTCACATCACTGCCGCCGATGCGGGACAAATTGTCCTGCACGCGCTGGCGTTTCAGCCGCAGCTCTTCTTCATAGCGGATGTGGCGGTACGTGCAGCCGCCGCAGCGCGGGAAGTACGGGCAGTCCGGTGTGATGCGCTCGCTCGACGGCTCGAGCACCTCGAGCACTTTGGCAAAGGCGACGCTCTTGAGCGTCTTTAAGATGAGCACGCGGCACTTCTCGCCGCGCAGCGCGCCGTGGACGAACACGACGCGCCCGTCGATGCGCGCAACGCCCATGCCGCCCTCGCCATAGCCCTCGATGGTGACGGTATGCTCCTGATTTTTGGCAAGCTCCATCGTCTTCTCCTCTCAGAAAAGGTACTTCGCGCTTTTATCGCGCGAAGTACCTTTTGTTGTGTATCTCAAATCACTCGCGGAAGCGCTCGATCAGGCTGATGATCTGGCCGGTGAGCGCAGAAATGTCCTTGTTGGGTCTGCCCTTGCAGCGCTTGGCAAACTCAAGCAGCGACTCCGCTGCCGCCACGAGCTTGGCGTAGAGGTTGTCGGCGCGGGACTTCTGCGCCGTGCGCTTGCGCTCGGAAATGTAGCCCTCGCTGACCATTTCGTTCGCAGCGAGGTCGTAACACTCGGTAAACTTGGCCGCGTGCGCATGGAAGCCGAGGGAATTGAGCTCTTCGGCAAACACGGGCGCAACGTCCTCGTCGCCGTGGACAACAAACACGTGCGTCGGCTTCGGGTCGAATGCCTTGATCCACTGGACGAGATGATCGTGATCGGCGTGGGACGACAGGCCCTGGAAGTTGACGATTTTCGCCTTGACGGCGATCTCCTCGCCGAAGAGCTTGACCTTTTCAACGCCGTCGAGCAATCTGCGGCCCAGCGTGCCGGGCGACTGGAAGCCGACGAACACGACCGCGCTGTTCGCGCGCCAGAGGTTGTGCTTGAGGTGATGGCGGATACGGCCCGCGTCGCACATACCGGAGGCGGAAATGATGACCTTGGGCGTCGTGTCCATGTTCAGCATCTTGGACTCCTCGCTCGACTCGACCAGGTTAAGGTTCGGGAAGGTGAACATGTGCGTGCCGTCCTTCACAAGCTCGAGCGCCTGCTCGTCGAGATAGCCGTGCAGGTCGCCGCAGAACACAGTCGTCGCCGCCTTGGCAAGGGGCGAGTCGATGTACACGGGGAAGTTCGGCGTCGACTTGACGAGCTTTTGATCCTTGATCTCGCGGATAAAGTACAAAAGCTCCTGCGTGCGGCCCACGGCGAACGACGGGATGACGACGTTGCCTCCCTTGCCGAGCGTTTCGTCGATGATCTCGGCAAGCTCGTCGGTATAGCTCCAGACCTCGGTGTGGTTGCGGTCGCCGTAGGTCGACTCCATCACGACGTAGTCGGCCTTTTTGAGAAGCTGCGGGTCGCGGATAATGGGCTGGTCGACATTGCCGATATCGCCGGAGAAGACGATCGTCTTGTGCACGCCGTTTTCTTCCAGCTCCAGCGTGATGGACGCGGAACCGAGCAGATGGCCCGCGTCGGTGAACACCGCGCTCACACCCTCGCAGAGGTCGACCTTTTCTTTATACTCGCAGGTCGTCACGTACTTGAAAACATCCAGCGCGTCCTGCTCGGTGTAGAGCGGATCGACATGCTCGCGGCCCGCGCGCTCGCCCTTGCGGTTTTCGTACTCAGCGTCGCTCTCCTGAATGTGAGCGGAGTCGAGCAACATGATCTTCATCAGATCTGCTGTCAGGCGTGTCGTCAGGATGCGGCCGTGGAAGCCGTTTTTCACCAGCAGCGGGATACGGCCCGTGTGGTCGATGTGCGCGTGGGTGACGAGCAGAATATCGATATTGCCGGGAGCGAAAGCGAGATAACGGTTGTCGAGCTCGTCGCGGCCCTGCTGTAAGCCGCAGTCGACGAGGATCTTCTTACCGTTTATCTCCAGGCAGTGGCAGGAACCGGTCACGCAGCAGTCGGCCCCGTAAAAGTGCAGTTTCATGCGAATGTCCTCCTTAGATGAGAGATGAGAAAAAACTTCTTCCTTATGCTTCTGTCCTCCGCCGTCGGAGGGCGTTTCGTCGCTTTGTACTATCTTGCTTTGTATTTTACCACAGCGGCTATATAAAGTGCAAGCCATGCCTGACGCGGCGGCGGAATTTATTTACAATCCATTCATATTATACAGCAAATTTCCCTTTGCATATCGCGCAGAGGAATGCTATACTTGTAAGCGTGTCATTATGCTCCCACGAAAGGAAGTTTTGAATATGGGTTTCTTTAGTAAAATGTTCGGTTCCTACAGCGACCGTGAGCTCAAGAGCATCTACCCCATCGTCGACAAGATCGAAGCGATGGCGGACGAATACAAGGCGATGAGCGACGCGGAGCTGCAGGCCAAAACGCCGGAGTTCAAGACGCGTCTGCAAAGCGGCGAAACGCTCGACGACATCCTGCCTGAGGCGTTTGCCACCGTGCGCGAGGCGTCCCGCCGCGTGCTGGGGCTGTACCCCTACCGCGTGCAGCTCGTCGGCGGCGTGGTGCTCCATCAGGGCCGCATTGCCGAGATGAAGACCGGTGAAGGCAAAACGCTGGTGGCAACGCTGCCCGCGTACCTAAACGCCTTGAACGGCAACGGCGTCCACATCGTCACCGTGAACGACTACCTCGCCAAGCGAGACAGCGAGTGGATGGGCAAAGTCCACCGTTTCTTAGGCCTCACGGTCGGCTTGATCGTCCACGACCTCACGAGCGAGGAGCGCCGCAAGGCCTACGCCGCAGACATCACCTACGGCACGAATAACGAAATGGGCTTTGACTACCTGCGCGATAACATGGCCATCTACGCAAGCGAGCTCGTCCAGCGCGGACATGCCTTCGCCATCGTCGACGAGGTCGACTCCATTTTGATCGATGAGGCGCGCACGCCGCTCATCATCTCCGGCATGGGCGAAAAGTCCACGGAGATGTATTCCCGCACGGAAAACCTTGTACGCGGCTTCCGCAAGAAGGTCATCGCCGAGAGCGACGACAAGGAAGAGGAAGACGTCAACATCGACGCCGACTACATCGTCGACGAAAAGGCCAAGACCGCGACGCTCACCGCCCGCGGCGTGAAGAAGGCCGAGGAATACTTCGGCCTTGAAAACCTCTCCGATCCCGAAAACTCCACCATCGCGCACCACATCAACCAGGCCATCAAGGCCCACGGCACGATGAAGCGCGATATCGACTATGTCATCAAGGACGGTCAGGTCGTCATCGTCGACGAGTTCACCGGTCGACTGATGTTCGGCCGCCGCTACAGCGACGGTCTGCACCAGGCCATCGAAGCCAAGGAGCATGTCGAGGTCGCGCGAGAAAGCAAGACGCTTGCGACCATCACGTTCCAGAATTACTTCCGCCTGTACGGCAAGCTCTCCGGTATGACCGGTACGGCGCTCACCGAGGAAGAGGAATTCGGCACGATCTACAACCTCGACATCATTGAGATCCCGACGAACCGCCCCATCGCCCGTATCGATGACCCCGACGTCGTCTACAAAACCGAGGCAGCAAAGTACCGCGCTGTTATCGAGCAGGTCAAGGCCTGCCATGCCAAGGGCCAACCCGTGCTGGTCGGTACGGTGTCGATCGAGAAGAACGAAAAGCTCTCATACCTGCTCTCCCGCGAGGGCATCAAGCACAACCTCTTAAACGCGAAGAACCACGAAAAGGAAGCCGAGATCGTCGCGCAGGCCGGTAAGCTCGGCGCAGTCACGGTCGCGACGAACATGGCCGGCCGTGGTACCGATATCATGCTCGGCGGCAACGCCGAGTACATGGCAAAGACCGATCTGCGCAAGGCGGGTCTCAGCGACGAGCTCATCGCCGAGGCGACCGGCTACGCCGAGACCGACAACAAGGAGATCCTCGACGCGCGCGACATGTTCGCCAAGGCCCTTGAAAAGCACCGCGAGGAGATCAGCGGTGAGGCGGACAAGGTCCGCGAGGCAGGGGGCCTGTTCATCATCGGCACGGAGCGCCACGATTCCCGCCGTATCGACAACCAGCTGCGCGGCCGTGCCGGCCGTCAGGGCGACCCGGGCGAGACGCGCTTCTACCTCTCGCTTGAAGACGATCTGCTGCGCCTGTTTGGCGGCGAGCGCATCACGAACCTGATGGAGCGCTTCAACCTCGACGAGGATACGCCGATTGAAAACAAGACGCTCTCCAAGGCGATTGAAAACGCGCAGACGAGCGTCGAGTCCCGCAACTTCCAGTACCGCAAGAGCACACTCGAATACGACGACGTGATGAACAAGCAGCGCGAGATCATCTACGGCCAGCGCAAGCAGGTGCTCGACGGCATGGACATCAAGCAGACCGTTTTGAACATGCTGAGAAGCAGCATCGAAAGTCAGGTCGCCTTCGCCTTCGGCGAGCACGACAAGACCGACGACGAGCACCGCGCCGACGCGCTCAAGAGCTGCGAGGGCACGTACTTCCCGCGCGGCGCTGTGGATGCGAACTCTCTCTCCGGCCTTTCCGCCGACGATTTGACCGATCGCTTCTATGAAGCCGCTGAGAAGTATTACGAGGCCAAGGAGGCCGCCGTCACCTCGCCCATCATGCGCGAACTCGAGCGCGTGGTGCTGCTGCGCGTGGTCGACGAATACTGGATGGACCACATCGACGCGATGAGCGAGCTGCGTCAGGCCATCCGTTTACAATCCTACGGCAACAACAAGCCCATCGACGTCTACAAGCAGGAATCCCTCACGATGTTTGAGGACATGATCTCCGCCATTCAGGGCGACACGGTGCGCCGCATCTTCTCCGCCCGCGTCAAGACCGAGGGCGAGGTCAAGCGCGAGCGCGTGGCCGACGGCATCGTCGCCTCCACCTCCGGCGACGGCACGGTGAAAAAGCAGCCCCGCAAGGTCCAGAAGATCGGCCGCAACGATCCCTGCCCCTGCGGCAGCGGGAAGAAATATAAACAGTGCTGTGGGCGCTGATTGACCACTTGTAAGTGGTGGAACATTTCCCCCACACCCGTGGGGGATACGGGAAAGGGGGCCATTCTCTCACGTGAGAGAATGGCCCCCTTGGAACCCCCAAGAGAACGCAAGGGGCCCTGCCCCTTGACCCCGCCATTGCGGGTTTGCAGCTTGAAGGGCTGCACGCGCTGCGCAATGTAAGTGCGGTGTACATGGCTTCGCCATGAATCCCTGCGATTCGTGACCGCTTGCAACCGCGCCTTACTGCCGTGAGGCGCGAGTGACGTTTTCTCGGCGGCAGACTGCGTGCGAAATAGCGGCATTGCTTCGCTCGCCGCATTGTGGAGTGCTCCGTTAGACGGAAATTAGGCTGCACTACTACGAGACTGTCAGAGCGGCACCCGCAAGGGGTGTGCAGCATCCGTAAGGCAGCAGAGCCGCCAACGGCTGCGCAACAGCGGATGATAGGAGCAGAGGCAAATCGTATAGCAGCTTCAAACGCGGCAACGCCGCGCTATGGGCAGTGCAATCGGCAAGCGTTGCAGCTCTTCGAGCTGCTCGCTTGCAATGCAAACGTCTTTCTTTTGGACGGTCACACCGCCCGTTTTCTTTCCTGGGAAAGAAAATGGGGGAGTGTGGTGCTGCGGCGCACACGCCGCATTTCCCCCGCCGCCTGAGACAGGCGGCGACATCTCCGCACCCTTTGGTGCAGAAAAAGGAGGCACTTTTGATGTCTTTCACCGAACATAACGTAAACGGTCTCATCTACGACACGTCCGATGTCATCACCGCCGCGGGGAGCGGCGCGGTGCACGCGTTCACGACGCGGCACGGCGGCGTGAGCCCTGCGCCCTACGATTCACTCAACTTTGCCGACAACAAGGGCGACACGAGCGAAAACTTACTCGAAAACTACCGCCGTCTCGGCGAGGCCGTAGGCTTTGACGCGAGCCGCGCCGTCGGCTGCCGCCAGATCCACTCTGACCTTGTCCGCATTGCATCGGAAGAGGACGCGGGCAAAATTCTCTGGGATGACCGTCCCTACGACGCCGACGGGCTCATCACGAACGTGCCGAACCTGCCGCTGTTCGCCTACGGGACGGACTGCTGCGTCATCACGCTCTACGACCCGACTTCGCGTTCGATCGGTGCGGTGCACGCCGGCTGGCGCGGTACGGCGAGCGGCATCGCGCTCAAGGCCGCCGTGTCGATGATGAGCTGCTACGGCGCCGATCCCTACACACTGCGCGCCGCCATCAGCCCGAGCATCGGCAAGTGCTGCTTTGAGACCGACAGCGACGTGGCCGACGCCTTTTTCGCCCTGCTCGACCCCGCGATGGACGAGCGCATCGAAAAGCGCGGCGACAAATACCACATCGACCTGAAGGCGATCAACCGCCTGTGGCTACTGCGCGCGGGCATCGACCCCTCGCGCATCGACGTACACCCCGACTGCACGAAGTGCCACCCCGAGCGCTACTGGTCGCACCGCGCGATGGGCGACCGGCGCGGCGGCATGGCGGCGATGATCTGCCTTACGGAGGATGCGCTGTGAAGCGCCGCCTCTCTGCGCTTTTGTGCGCGCTGACGCTCGCGCTTTCGCTTTCGGGCTGCTGGAGCGGCGATGTGAGCGACGACAGCAGCGGCGACTTCTGGGAGGAAACGCCGCCGGTGGAAGCGGACACCTCCTCCACCCTGACGCCGATCACGTCGTTCGCACTGCCGTATTTGCAGGGCGTGACGCTCGACCCCATCACCTGCCCCGACGGCATGCAGCAGACGCTTGGCGCGCTGCTCTACGAGGGGCTTCTCGTGCTGGACGAGTCGTTTGCGCCGCAAAATGTGCTGTGCAGCCGCTATGAGCACAACGACGACTGCACGAGCTACACCTTTTACCTCCGCGACGGCGTCAGCTTTTCCGACGGCAGCAGTCTGACGGCAAGCGATGTGCTCGCGACGCTTCGCCGCGCGCAGGAGAGCGAGCGCTACAGCGCGCGCTTTGCCAACGTCGCCTCGATGCGCGCAAGCAACGGCGCGCTCATTGTCAATCTCACGCGCGCGGACAGCGCGTTCCCCGCGCTGTTTGACATCCCCATCGTCAAATCCGGTTCGGAGAAAAACACCGTGCCGCTCGGCACGGGGCCGTATCTCTTCGTCACGGACAGCGACGGCGCATGCCTCAAGCAGAATCCCGACTGGCGCAGCGACGGCACGCTGCCGTTCGAGCGTATCGAGCTGCACGCCGTCAAGGACGCGGACACGGCGTCGTACCTTTTCTCCTCGCGCGAGGTGCATCTGCTCTCGGCTGACCTGACGAGCAGCACGGGCGATCTGCGCAGCGCGGACACGGCGCTCACCGACTACGCGACGGCGAACATGATCTACCTCGGCTTCAACACACAGCGCGCGCCGCTCTCCGATGCATCGCTTCGCAGCGCCCTCGCGGGTGCGATCGACCGCGCGACCATCACGACGGGCTACCTCGCTGGTCACGCCGAGGCGGCGCGCTTCCCGCTCTCGCCGCACTCCAGCCTCTATCCGACGGAGATGGCGTCGACGCTCGCTTCGCCTGACCTCGCCGCTGCGCTCGAAAGCGCGGGCGTGACGGAAAGCCGCCCCCGCACGGTGACGATCCTGGTCAGCGAGAGCGACTCGTTCAAGGTCTCCATCGCCGACTATCTGAGCCGCACGCTCTCGACCGACGTTCTGACGGTCAGCGTGCGCTCACTCCCGTGGAGCGACTATCTGACCGCGCTGCAAAACGGGAATTTTGACCTGTATCTCGGCGAGGTGCGCCTGACGGCGAACTGGGACATTTCGTCCCTCGCGCGCACCGGCGGCGCGCTGAACTACGGCCGCTACGCGGACGAGCAGTGCAACACGCTACTCGATGCGTTCTCGCTCAACGAGACGGATCAGACCGCCCGCGCGCTGTACCGCTACCTTGCCCAGAGCGCGCCCATCGCGCCCATCGCATTCAAGACCGCGTCGGTCCTGACGCCGAGCGGCCTCATCGACGGACTGAACCCCACCGTCTCCTCCTCGTTCTACGGGATCGAGGGCTGGACGGTGCACTTTGACAAGGGATGAGGGCGTAACAAGCGGGATTTGTAGTTGACAAAGGATATCGTGGTTGCGGCATTGGCGGAGAAATATTGGAAAAGACGATACAGCTTGTTTATCGTGACTTTGGTAAGCGCCCCATTGCCTTAGGGTGTCATAAGGATAATATTCAGGCAGAACGCTTTTATTTACGACACGGGTTTAAGAAAATGGATGTTATGGAAGGAAATGACTACCTACTATTATTTAAGATTCACCAATTGATCACGTTCCGTTTGCCGCAGCGCTCCCTCTAACCCTGCGCTTTCCCCCATAACAACAAAAAAACGCTCCTCCGCATTCGCGGAGGAGCGTTTGCTTTTCTCGCTTAATACTGCCGCACCACGGCGACGACGCGGCCCAAGATCGTGCACTCGCGGCCGTCGATGGGCTGGTAGTCGGGGTTCGCGGGCATGAGCCAGACCTCGCTGCCCTTGCGCTTGAGCGTTTTGACCGTCGCCTCGTCACCAAGCAGCGCGACCACGATCTGCCCGTTCTGCGCGAGGTTCTGGCGGTGGACGACGACAAGGTCGTCCGGCAGGATGCCGACGCCGAGCATCGACTCGCCGCGCACACGCAGGGCGAAATACTCGTCATCGTGCCCGCCGGTGTCGAACGTCAGGTAGTCCTCGATGCACTCCTGCGCCAAAATCGGGTTACCGGCGGCAACATTGCCGAGGATCGGCACCTGACGGCGGCGCGGGGCAAGCTCGTCGATCTCGACGGGCTGCGGCGCAACGGGAACGGCCTGCAGCTGCTTTTTGAGCGTGATGGCACGGCCCTTGCCCGCGCTCTTCTCAATGAGCCCCATCTCCTGCAGGTGCTTGATATGGAAGTGGACCGTGGAGGGTGACTTGAGTCCCAGCGCCTCACCGACTTCGCGCACAGAGGGGGCATAGCCGTGTTCGGCGATGCTCTCTGCTATATAATCGTATACGCGCTGCTGCATTCTGGACAGTTTTTCCATCTTGTGCGCCCCTTCCAACATTTGTTCGAATTTATGATACCACATTTTCCCCGAAATGCAACATCTGTTTTAGGATTTTATGTCAATTTCGCGGTTTTTTTCTGCCGCGAAATTTTTTTGATCTTTTTTGCGTCCGGCTATTGACAAATGCCGCTTGATGTATTATTGTACTAATTACTTAATACAGTGATACACAAGGAGGATCACTATGGACTGGAACTTCCGCAATGACCAGCCGATCTACTCCCAGCTGACACAGCGGTTGACGGAGGCCATCGTCTCCGGCATCTACGCGCCGGGAGAAAAGCTCCCCTCCGTGCGAGAGCTTGCGGTGGAGGCGGGCGTCAACCCCAACACGGTCCAGCGCGCGCTATCCGAGCTCGAACGCGACGGTCTGGTGTTTTCCCAGCGCACGGCGGGACGGTTCGTCACGGAAAATGAAAACATGATCGCAAATGCCAAGCTCCGCATTGCGGACGAGCGCGTGGGAGAATTTCTCCACTCGATGAAAACGCTCGGCTGCACGAGAGACGAAGTCATAGCTCTCATTCAGGGAGCTAAGGAGGAGGAAGAATGAGTATTTTTGAATGCAAGGCGCTCACGAAAAATTACGGCGCCAAAACGGTGCTCGACAGCATCGATCTCACGATCGAACCCGGGCGCATCGTGGGCCTGCTCGGCCCCAACGGCAGCGGCAAGACGACGCTCATCAAGCTCGCCAACGGCCTTCTGACGCCGACGTCGGGCGAAATTCTGATCGCAGGCAAGGCCCCCTGCCGCGCAACGAAAGCCATCGTCTCGTACCTGCCCGACCGAAACACGCTGCCCGGCTGGATGACGATCGCGCAGGCGCTTGACTACTACGGCGACTTTTATTCGGACTTCCGCCGCGGCGTGGCCGAAGCGATGCTGATGAACCTCGGCCTTGACCGCACACAGAAGATCAAGACGCTCTCCAAAGGCATGCGCGAGAAGACGCAGCTCATCCTGACGATGAGCCGCGACGCCAAGCTCTATCTCCTTGACGAGCCCATCGGCGGCGTCGACCCCGCGACGCGCGACTACATCCTGCGCACGATCATCGGCAACTACAGCGAGGACGCAGCGGTCATCATCTCCACACACCTGATCGCCGACGTCGAGCAGATCCTTGACGAGGTCGTGTTCCTGCGCGAGGGGCAGGTCATGCTCCACGAGAGCGTGGAGACCATTCGAGATGAAAAGGGCAAGAGCGTTGACGAGCTCTTCCGGGAGGTATTCAGATGCTGAGCAAACTGATCAAACATGAATTCCGCGCAACGAGCCGCATCATGTGGCCGGTCTTTCTTGGAATGCTGGCTCTGACGGCGCTGATGCGTTTTTCTCAGTTGCTCCTGAACGGCGGGCACATTCCCTGGCTCTTACAGCTCATCGGCGTACTGCTGGTCATCGGCTTTGTGATGGGCCTCTTTGCGCTGGCGTTTGCGCCGCTGGTGCTCTCCGCCGTCCGCTGGCGCGACCACGTGCTCAAGGATGAGGGTTACCTCACGCTGACGCTGCCGGTGAGCCTCCATCAGCTGCTCATCTCCAAGCTCATCGTTTCCGCCGTGTGGTATGCTGCGGCGTTCATCGTGGGACTTCTCTCGCTGCTGATTGCTGCCTCCGGCTGGAGCACTTTCCAGTATGTCCCCGATTTTTTCAATGATGTTTTCACAGCGTTCTTCGGAATGGAGGCCTCGCTGCGCAGTCACGCGCTGCTGATCGTCTTTGAGCTTTTCTGCAATTTCGTCTTTGCCGTTTCTGCCGCCGAGCTCGTGGTCTACGCCGCCTTCTCCATCGGTTACAGCTTCAATAAGCGCAAGGAGCTGTGGACGGTCATCCTGATTCTCGTGTTCTTCCAGCTTGCGCAGTTCACCGCCATCGCCATGATCGGCCTGTTCATCCATACATGGATCTCACTGGACGCCAACACCCTGCCCACAGGCATCGAGCTGCTGCTCCTCTGGGGCATGCTCGGCGAACTGCTCTTCGCCGCGGCAGGCTACGCCGTAACGTGGTTCTTCACGACGAAAAAACTGAATCTCGAATAACGCGTTTTCGAAAAAGCAGCCGCGAAAGGTCTCCGCTTTTCCGGCTGCTTTTTTGCGCCCTTTTTTCTGCAAAATTTTCTGAGAATTAAAAATTATGTCAACCGTCAGCTTCTAACTCACTCGTTTGAAAGGAGTCATCTCATGCAAATCCTGACTGTTTCCGGTCTTCAAAAGACCTACACCACGCGCTTTGGCGGCAGCAAGGTCCAGGCGCTCAAAAATGTCAACTTCACCGTCGAATCCGGCGAGTATGTCGCCATCATGGGCGAGAGCGGCAGCGGCAAAACGACGCTACTGAACATCCTCGCCGCGCTCGACAAGCCCACCGGCGGCACAGTGCTGCTCGGCGGCAAGAACCTCTCCGAGATTCCCGAAGAAACCGCCGCAGCCTTCCGCCGCGACAACTTAGGCTTTGTGTTTCAGGACTTCAGCCTGCTCGACACGTTCTCGCTCGAAGACAACATCTGCCTGCCGCTCGTGCTCGCGGGCAAGTCGCGCACGGAGATGCGCGACCGGCTCTCACCGCTCGCCTACGACCTCGGCATCGAGACGCTGCTCAAAAAGTACCCCTACGAGGTCTCCGGCGGACAGAAGCAGCGCGCCGCCGTCGCCCGCGCGCTCATCACCCGCCCGCAGATCTTGCTGGCCGACGAGCCGACCGGCGCGCTCGACTCCCGCTCGACCGACGAGCTCTTGAAGCTCTTCGGCGAGATCAACGCCTCTGGCCAGACCATCGTGATGGTCACGCACTCTGTGCGCGCGGCGAGCTGCGCCTCGCGCGTGCTGTTCCTGCGCGACGGCGAGGTCTCGCTCGAGTTAAAGCGCGGCAAGGACACGGATTCCCAGTTCTACCAGCGTATCACCGATGCGCTCACGCAGCAGCAGACGGGAGGCGAGTGCGCATGAAGCCCACCTTTTACCCCCGCCTTGCGTGGATGGGTATCAAAAAGAACGCAAGGCTCTATGTGCCCTATCTTCTCTCCTGCGCGTTCATGGCAGCGATGCTGTATGTCATCGCGTACCTCGCCGTCACCCCCGCGCTCTATACGGTCAATGGCAAGGTGAACGGCTCCGGCACCTCTGCGGTCGCGATGACGATGAGCCTCGGCTCGTTCGTCGTATCGGTGTTCATCGCGCTGTTTCTCTTCTACACGAACAGCTTTCTCCTGCGTCGCCGCAAGAAGGAATTCGGCCTTTACAGCGTGCTCGGCATGGACCGCGGCGCACTCAGCGCCATTCTCTTCTGGGAGACACTTCTGGCCGCGGCGTTCACGCTGATCGCGGGGCTTGGCCTCGGCCTGCTGCTCTCCTATGTCTCGCAGTCCGCACTGCTGCGGCTTTTATCTCTCCCCGCCGCGGCTTTCACCGTGAGCCTTGCCGCCATCAAGCAGTGCGCCATCACGTTCATCGCCATCTTCGCGCTGCTCTATGTGCGCGGTGTGCTGTCGCTGCGCCATGCACAGGGCGCGGCGCTTTTGAAGAGCGAAAACGTCGGCGAAAAGCCGCCGAAGTCGCAATGGCTGCTCGTCATCCCCGGCCTTGCGCTGCTGCTCGGCGCGTACTACATCGCCGCGACCATCAACGACCCCGTACAGGCGATGCTGCTCTTCTTCCTCGCGGTCATCATGGTCATTCTATCGACGTATCTTCTCTTCATCTCCGGCAGCGTGACGCTCTGCAAAACGCTCCAGAAGGACGAGAAGTTCTACTACAAAAAGCGCAACTTTGTTTCCCTCTCGTCGCTCACCTACCGCATGAAGCGAAACGGCGCGGGCCTCGCCTCCATTTGCATTCTCTCGACGATGGTGCTGGTGATGCTTGCCTCGACGGCGAGCCTCTATTTTGGCGCGGAGGACGCGATCAACACGCTTGCCGTCCAGAATCACTGGCATCCCACGGAAATGGCAGACGTCCGTGCGGAGTTCTTCTCGCTCTACGGCAGTCTCTTCTTCCTCGGCATTCTTTTAAGCGTGCTGTTCCTGTTCGCAACGCTTCTGATGCTCTACTACAAACAGGTCGTGGAGGGGTATGAGGATGCCTCGCGCTTTGCCATCATGCAGCGCGTGGGCATGACCAAGCGCGACATCCGTGAGAGCGTGAACGCGCAAATGCTGCTCATTTTCCTGCTGCCGCTTGCCGCGGCGGCGCTGCACCTCGCCTTCGCCCAGCCGATGGTCTGGCAGATCATGCAGCTGTTCGGCATCCAGAACCTCACGCTGTTTCTCGGCGTGACCGGCGCGGCGCTGCTTCTTTTCGCGCTGCTCTACTGCGCGATGTACCGCCTGACGTCGAATGCGTATTTCCGCATCGTCAGCACTGGCGGCGCCGCGGCGTGACGCGCTTTACTATATAGAGAACGGGACGGAAATGTTCATTTCCGTCCCGTTCTTCTTTTTCTCTTTTTACACCAGCAGACCGTATTTTTCGACCAGCGGCGCAAGGGCATCTTCGGTGAGATTTCCCTCGTACAAGGCTCTTCCCTGATAGGCGCGCAGGCCCGCTTCCAAAAGCTCCGCGTCGTCGCAGATAAGGCACAGCGGCTTTCTAAGCATGTACTGGTAGTCCGCCAGCGCGTCGACGTCCGCCCAGGACGCGAGCTTCAGCGCGACCATCGGCCATTCGTCATCCATCGCATCGGAGAGCTTGTCCTCCAAATCGCCGTCCGCGGTCAGCACCGCGCCGTGCGTCGCATCGGCGGGCAGGAAGAAGGCTTCCTTCTCCGTTGCCGCGGGAAGAAGGTCGAGGCATTCCGGTGCGGGGCGAACGTATTCCGCGTCCTTGAGCGTTGCTTTCAGCGCGGCGATGTGCTCCTCCGTCGTGCCGCAGCAGCCGCCGAAGAGGGCCACACCTGCCTTGAGCATCTCGGGCACCAGCGCGGCAAATTCCTCCGGCGGGCAGTTGTACACGGCCTCGCCGTTCACGATCTTCGGCATGCCGGCGTTGGGCTTGGCGATCAGCGGCACGCGCGCGTATTTATGCAGACGTTGGAGCTGCGGCAACATCTGCTCGGGGCCTGCCGAGCAGTTCAGGCCGAATGCGCTTACGCCCATGCCCTCCATCACGGAAAGCGCCGCGACCACGTCCGTACCGGAGAGGATCTTGCCGCTCTCATCGCAGGTAAAGGACACAAGGATGGGCTTTTTGCTCATGCTGCGGATCGCCAGAACCGCCGCACGCGCGTCGGTCAGCGTCATCATCGTCTCGATGACGTAAAGGTCGACGCCCGCCTGCTCAAGGCCCGCCGCCTGCTCGGTGTAAATGTCGACGAGCTCTTCAAACGACGCGTCGCCAAGAGGGGCTAAAAAGCGGCCCGTGGGCGCGATATCGCCCGCGACCCATGCTTTTCCGTCCGCCGCCTGCTTTGAGAGCTGCACGAGCGCTTTGTTCATCTCCTCCGTGCGGTTGAAGATGCCGCGCTCTTCGAGCTTCTGGCGGTTGCCGCCGAACGTCGGCGCGTAGAGCACATTCGAGCCGCTCGCCACATACTTGCGCTGAATTTCAAGGATGCTCTCGGGATGTTCGAGCACCCACTGCTCGGCGCTCATGTCGCCGGTGAAACCGCGCTTTTGGAGCTCGGTGCCGGTCGCGCCGTCCAAAATCACGGGAAACTGCATTTCCATAGGGTTTTCCTCCATTAAAAATTCCTGTTCGGAACGATTTTCAAAATGTCAAACTGTCGGTGAACGCGCGGGAAAAGTCGTCGCGCCCGGAAAGCTCGAGATAGTGGCACTTTTCGGGAATCTCCGCGAGCTTTCGCCAGTTTTCCCCGTCAAGCGCCAGCATCGAAGCGCCCGCGAGCGCCGCGTTGCCAAGGGGTCTGATTTTACTAAGGCACGCGCGCGGCAGCATGCCGATGCGCACTACATTCTCGGGCGAGAGATAGTTGCCGAACCCGCCCGCGAGCTCCACACTCGCAATGTCGTCCGCCGTCACGCCGCGCTGCTCGAGCAGCACCCGAATACCGCCTGCCACCGCCGCCTTGGCAAGCTGCAGGTTGCGCACGTCGCGCGCCGTCAGGCTAACGGCCTTCGTCAGGTGGAAGACGCCGTTGCCCTGGCCATCCCCGGTCAGATAGCGGCGCATGTCCTCCGGCGCGTCCTGCGGCGGCAGCAGCCGCCCGCTTTCGTCGATCACGCCTCGCTCCAAAAGCACGGCGACGAGGTCGACCAGTCCCGAGCCGCAGATGCCCTTTGCCTCTCCCCCGCCGACAATGTCGCAGAGGAAGCCCCTGTCATAGCTCACATGGCTCACCGCGCCCGTGATGCCCGGCATGCCGCAGCTGATGCCCGCGCCCTCAAACGCTGGGCCAGAGGCGACCGCGCAGCAGAGCGCGCCACTCTCATTTCCCAGCGCCATCTCGCCGTTCGTGCCGATATCGAGAAACAGCCGCAATTCCGGCTGCACAAAAAGGCCGTCTGCCAACAGTCCCGCCGTGATATCGCCGCCGACATAGCCCGCGACGCACGGGGCAAATTGCACGGGAATGCCCGAAAGCGGCTCGCCCGCGCCGTCTTCAAACAGCGTCTCCGGCTGAAACGGCGCGCGGGCGATGGACGCGACCTCGCGCCCGTCGAAAATGTGCTGCATCACGGTATTGCCCGCAATGACGAGTTCCTTGACCTCATCCAACTTCCGTCCGGCGGCGGAAAGTGTCTGTCCTAAAAGCGTCTCGGTCTGCGCGCGGATACAGCGCGACAGCTCGCCGAGCCCGTCGGACGCTTCCATCGTGTGCTGGATGCGGCTGATAACGTCCGCGCCGTAGGGCGCCTGCGCGTTCCAGTCCTGAGCCTGCGCGAGCAGCTTTCCGTCTGCGCGATCGAAGAGCCGCAGCGCCACCGTCGTCGTACCGAGGTCGACTGCCGCGCCAAGGCCCGAGCGGCCCGCCTGCGCCTTCGGCAGTGTGAGCGTGTCCGTCAGGATGACGCCGCGCATCGTCTCGGGCAGGTCGATCCAATCGCCGTCCTGCGCCCGCGTCTTGCAGGCAAGGCGCGGCACACCGTTCACCTTCACGCGGCATTTGCCGCAGCGGCCCTTGCCGCCGCAGGCTGCGGGGATGGAATATCCCGCCCGCCGCAGCGCGGAGAGCAGCGTCTCCCCTGCTTCGAACGGGACCGGCGTGATTTTCGCCCCCTGCTGAACTTGAATGCTTGACACGAGCTTCCCCCACCCATATAATAGATAAATAATGTATAAATAGTATTTTATGCAGAAATAAATTTCATTGTCAAGAGGCATTGCTTATGGCAGACCTTCTCACCCTCACCCACGAGGTCGGCTTCTCCCAGTGCGCACCGGTGAATATGGATGCACTTGATCCGCTCGAAGCTGTTCGCGACATGTGCAAAGCTGACCGCTGCGGCCGCTACGGCAAAAGCTGGAGCTGCCCGCCCGCCTGCAGCACACTCGAGCAGGCAAGGGCGCAAATCAAGCGCTATTCACAGGGGATTTTGGTGCAGAGCACCGCGCAGCTCGAGGATGAATTTGATTACACTGGTATGACATCGCTCTTGGAGGCGCATAAAAAGCGCTTTTCGACCTTCGCCCGTCAGGCGCGGCTCTTATATCCCCACTGCCTGCCGCTGACGGCGGGCACATGCACGCTCTGCCATACCTGCACCTATCCGGACCGTCCCTGTCGACATCCCAAGCAGAGGCTTTCTTCGATGGAGGCCTACGGACTGTTCGTCAGTGACGTCTGCGTCCGCTCAAACCTCGCCTACAACTATGGTCCCCGCACTTTGACCTACACAGCCTGCGTGCTGTATTGACAAAGGAGATCTTCCCCGTGTCTACCCCGAAAGAAATTTTTCTTGAACTCATCAAGCCCGACGGCCAGCCCGAGCGTCAGCTCTGCCAGTATGAAGCGCTGCACATGTGCCTCACGGACCCCATCAACACCTATCTTCGCGGCAACTGCAAGCGCGGCTCCGTGAGCAAGGACCGCTGGGGCACGACCATCAGTTTTCCCGAGGACGCGCCCGGCCCTATCCCCGTCCACACGCCGGAGCTGTCAGTCTGCACGGATGTCACCCGCTGGAAAGGGACCATCCACGTGCCCGATCTGAGTGTCTGCTCCGAGGGCTGGGAGGAGTGCCGCACGCGCTCGCGCGCCGCCGCGGACGCCGAGGGCAAGCTCCTCGCCGGCTTCATGGGCACAGGCATTTTTGAGCAGTGCCACTTCCTCATGGGCTTTGAAGATACGCTGACCGCGCTCTACGAGCATCCCGACGAGATGCACGAGCTCATCGAGACGATCACGCAGTACCGTCTCGACTATGTCCGCCGTCTGATCGACGGCTTGCAGCCCGATGTCATCTTCTCCCACGATGACTGGGGCACGAAAAATGCCCTCTTTATGAAGCCCGACATGTGGCGCGAGTTTTTCAAGGAGCCCTACCGCCGCTTTTATGGCTACATCCGCTCGCGCGGCGTCATCGCCATCCACCACGCCGACTCGTACCTCGTCCCCATCGTGGACGACATGGCCGAGATCGGCATTCAGGTCTGGCAGGGTACACTGCCGGAAAACGACATTCCCGCCCTCCAGCGCCACTTAAGCGGCAAGCTCACGCTTATGGGTGGCTTTGGCGCGGCCATCGACCGTGCGGACGCGCAGCCCGATGAAATTCTCGCCTACGCAAGGGACGCGCTCGCGCGCTATTGCCCCGGCGGGCACTTCATTCCCTCGATCACCTACGGCCTTACCGGTACGGTCTTCCCGCACGTGGATCAGTACCTCGATCAGGCCGTGAACGAGTACAACGCGGGGCTGCACATTCCCGTCACGCCGCTCCCCGCCGTGCCGAAGCGTGAGATCGGTGCCGCAAAGGCCGAGGTGGTGCAGGCCGCAGCCTCCGCGCAGGAGTCCGCCGATGTGTTCGGGAACATCGCCCGCGCGCTCGAGCGCGGCCAGCAGAAAAAGCTGCTCACCCTCTGCCAGCAGGCACTCGACGAAGGCCACGAGCCGGGCGACATTCTCTCCAAGGGCATGATCATCGGCATGAACCGCCTCGGCGAGGCGTTCTCCGCCAACCGCGCGTTCGTTCCCGAAATGCTCATGGCCGCGCGCTGCATGTCCGCCGCCACGGAACTTCTGAAGCCCCTGATGGTCGGCGAGGGCACCGAGCCCGTCGGCCGCGTGTGCCTCGGCACCGTGAAGGGCGACATGCACGACATCGGCAAGAATCTCGTCCGCATCATGATGGAGGGCAGCGGCATCGAGGTCTTTGACCTCGGCGTAGACACGTCGGCGGAGCAGTTCGTCAGCACCGCCGTGGAGAATCACTGCGGCGTGATTGCCTGCTCGTCGCTGCTGACCACCACGATGGAGGAAATGCGCGAGGTCGTCAAGCTCGTCCACGAGCGCGGCCTGCAGGACCAGATCAAGGTCATGGTCGGCGGCGCGCCCATCAGCCAGAGCTTCTGCGACGAGATCGGCGCAGATTACTACGCCGAAGACGCCGGTGCCGCCGCCCGCGAAGCCGTCGCCATCCTAAAAGCACAGAAGGCGTCATAAACAATTACAATACATCAAAAAGGTCCCGTCCGAAGACGGGACCTTTTTTCTATGCATTCTGTTGTACGGTACGTGTCCTTACTTGCCCGCGTACTCGACCAGCATCTCGAAGAAGTTCAGGCAGGTCTCATAGTCGCACAGGGCCTTTTCGGGGGTCTTGGTGTAGAGCACGAACTTGCAGTCATTCTCGGGGTGGAACTGCACGCCGAGGCAGAACGTCTTATCCTGACGCTCGACCGCCTCGATGATCTCCACACCGTCGATCGTCGCCGTGCTGACGACGGTGAGGTTCGTGCCCTCAACGCCGCCGACCGCCTGGTGGTGCCAGGAGGAAACGTTCTTCAGCTCCGTGGAGCCGACGATCTTATAGAGCCACTTGGAGGCGTCCTTATTGATGACCACATCGTGGCGGGCATAGGTGCGGTTCGGCGCGTCGGCCGGCATTCTGTGCGTATCGTTGTAGGTCTTCCCCTGCTCCTTATAGTAGTTGGGGATATCCTGGATGAACGTGCAGCCGGAGACGATGGACATCACCTGCTCACCGCGGCAGACCGCGAACGTCGGCACGTCCTTTTCAAGGCAGTAGGCCATGAGCATGTAGTCGGAGATATCGCGCGTGGCGTTGATCTCTTCGCCCTCGTTCTTTTCCTTCTCGGGGACCTTGAATAGAGACGGGCTCACATCCTCGCCGCCGGTGAAGAAGACGCCGTCGATGGCCTGCATCACAGCGCCGACGTTGCTGGCCGTGAGATCCTTTTCCTTCACCTTGTCAGCGTATTCCTGCTTGAGCATGCCGCTCTCTTCGAGATACGCGGACTCGATCTTGCCCTCGGCATCGTACTTCACGGCCGTGCTCGTCACCTGATCGAGCTCGACGGGGATAGCGCCGACGGTCTTGAAGATCGTCTTGTGGGAGTCGTAATTCTGTCCATTATAGGACCAGCTGATGCCGATGACTGGCTTGTCCGCGATCGCCGCGGCATTCTTGAGCATCTGCTCGAGCATCGCCGTCGTCACGGGCTTAGAAGCCTCGTAGGTCAGGCCGTCCATCAGGCCGGACCAGACGGCCATATCGTCATAGTCCGCGGGCCAATCCTTCAGCAGCGCCTTGTCCAGACCGGTGCTGCGCAGGATCATCGCGGCCGCTTCCAACTGCGTAACGGCTGCGTCGGGCGCAAATGCGTCCTTGCTGACGCCGTTGACAATGCCCTTGGAGTAGGCGAGGTTGATCGCGCCTTCAAACTTGCTGCCCTCGGCAACATCCTTGAATGCGCTCGCATCCTTGGCGCTCGCTTCCGCCTGTGCGGCGAGGCCCATGTTCTTGATGACCTCCTGCGTCACTTCGGCGCGGGTCATCGAAGCGGCGTTATCATCTGCAAAGGCGGTGACGGAGAGACTGAGCGCGAGAACAAGTGCCAGGATCAGGGACGTTGCTTTCAGAGACAATCTTTTCATACAAATTCTCCTTCGTTCGATATTGGGCGGCACGCGCATGCCGCTCTACCGCCATGATAACGAGGCAAAGTGAAAATAGCAAGTTAAAGTTTAAACAAACTGCATTTTTGCCACTGTATACAACATATCGACTCCTTTCCCCGTACGACATGCACAATCGCTTTTGCGTTCCTGCAATTTTCACTTTTCACCCAGGCAATGTATGATTTCTCCCCTGCCCTTGTTTTTACGAGTCAATCACGGTATACTATAAAGTAAGCATTGTCCCATTTCATCAGGAAGGAAATATTCTATGGACATTAAATTTTCCGGCTCGGACGCCGGCGGCTTTCAGTTCGACCCGAACTCCGCGCCCAAGCCCAAACGCGAGCGCAAGCCCCGCAAATCGATCGGCAGCAAGGGCGGCCGCATCGCGGTCAACACGCTCGTCACGCTGCTTGTCGGCGCAGTCTTCTTCTACGTGCAGATGCCCGCCATCAACCTGCATGCCGAAGAGTTCTACGGTTTCGTGCTGCTGCTTTGCGTCACGTACTGCATCTGCGCGCTCTTCACCTCCGGCTTTCAGGGCACGGGGGCCAAGGGCTACTTCACGTTCGTCAAAAAGCAGTGCACCGTGCCCTTCTTTGTCGTGGCGGCGCTCATCGTCACGGCGCTCGTCGGCGCGCTGACATCGTGGGTCGTGCTGCGGGCCAAGGACTATCAAGCGCTGCTGCCGATCGACAGCGGCAGCTTTGCAAGCGAAATTGAAGAGGTCTCGTATGACCGCATCCCGATGCTCGACCGCGACAGCGCCGAAAAGCTCGGCGACCGCAAGCTCGGCGAGCTGGCCGACATGGTCTCGCAGTTCGAGGTCGCGGAAAACTACACGCAGATCAACTACCATGGCCGCCCCGTGCGCGTCACGCCGCTGCGCTACGGCGACATCATCAAGTGGTTCAACAACCGCTCGGAGGGGCTGCCCGCCTACCTTATCATCGACATGGTCACGCAGAACGTCGAGGTCGTGCGCCTTGACGAGGGCATGAAGTACACGACCGCCGAGCACTTCTCCCGCAACCTCTACCGTCATCTGCGCTTCGCGTACCCGACCTATATGTTTGAAGAACCGGTCTTCGAGATCAACGAGGACGGCACGCCCTACTGGGTCTGCGCCAAGAAGGAAAAGACCATCGGCCTGTTCGGCGGCACGGACAACCACGGCGCGGTGCTCGTCAATGCCATCACGGGCGAGAGCGAATACTATGAAGAGCCGCCCGCGTGGGTCGACCACGTCTACTCCGCCGAGCTCATCATCGAGCAGTATGACTACTATGGCCAGTATCACAATGGCTTCTGGAATTCGATCTTCGGCCAGCGCGACGTGACCGTCACGACCGACGGCTACAACTACCTTGCCGAGGGCGACGACGTCTATCTCTACACGGGTGTCACGAGCGTCGGCGGCGACGAGAGCAACATCGGCTTCCTGCTCTCCAACCAGCGCACAAAGGAGACAAAGTACTATCCCTGCGCAGGCGCGACAGAGTACAGCGCCATGGACAGCGCCGAGGGTCAGGTGCAGAACCTGCGCTACAACGCGACGTTCCCACTGCTGCTGAACATCGCCGAGCAGCCGACGTACTTCATGGCGCTCAAGGACGCGAGCGAGCTCGTCAAGATGTACGCGATGGTCAATGTCAACCAGTACCAGATCGTCGCCATCGGCGCGACGGTCGCCGACTGCGAGGCGAACTACCGTCAAATGCTGCTCAAAAATAACCTCATCTCCGACGATCAGGGCTCCATCGACGTCACGCCGAGCGATTATAAGAGCGTCGAGGGCACGATCGCCGAGATCCGCACGGCGGTCGTAGATGGCAACAGCATCTACTTCCTGCGCTTTGACGGCGAGAGCGCCTTCTCCGTGCGCATGAGCGCGGCTGAGGTCGCCTATGCGCCGCTGCTGAACGTCGGCGACCGCGTGTGCGTCTACTACCGCGACGGCTACGTCACGGAAAACTGGATCGAAGCGTCCGACGTCGAGCTGCTGGATGGCAGCGCCCAGAGCGCACCGCCCGTAGAAACGAGCGTTTCGACTGAGGACAGCGCGGATCCCGTCGAAAACGCACAGGAAATGCCGTAAAGCGGCGGCAAAGCACTTTCTATTACAAATTTTGATAGGGGTGGCGACACCCCTATCTCTTTTTGGAATGCATTGCACAAAAATGCAAGATTATGAGCAGTTTTTCTCGATAAAATAGCCGCTTTGAAAGTTGGCTTGCATCAATCTAATATGTTTTATTAAAAAAGTTAAAGTTTTTTGTCCATTTTTCTGCCAAATGCACAAAAAGTCAGAAAGAATTTCTTGCACAGCGCCAATAGCGTTTTGCTTGAGAATTTTTTCCTTTGGTGATAAACTCATAGACAAGATGGCTGAACCATCAAGCCCTGATTTTCAGGGTAATTTTAGAGGAGGCTACATATCATGAACGCTTACATTGAGAGAGTTCTTGCCGAGACCAAGGCCAAGAACGCGAATGAGCCCGAATTCCTGCAGACCGTCGAAGAAGTCCTGTCTTCCCTCGAGCCGGTCATCAACGCCCACCCCGAGTACGAGAAGGCCTGCCTGCTTGAGCGCATGGTCGAGCCCGAGCGCACCATCGAGTTCCGTGTTGTCTGGATGGACGATAACCTTCAGTATCACGTCAACCGTGGTTACCGCGTGCAGTACAACGCGGCCCTCGGCCCCTACAAGGGCGGCCTGCGTTTCGCTTCCAACGTTAACCTTTCCATCATCAAGTTCCTCGGCTTCGAGCAGACCTTCAAGGATGCTCTGACCTGCCTGCCCATCGGCGGTGCCAAGGGCGGTTCCGACTTCTCCCCCATCGGCCGCAGCGACGGCGAAGTCATGCGCTTCTGCCAGGCTTTCATGACCGAGTTCCATCGTCACATCGGTCAGGACATCGACTGCCCCGCTGGTGACGTTGGTGTCGGCGGCCGCGAGGTCGGTTATCTGTACGGCCAGTATCGCCGCATCGTCGGCGCTGCCGAGTTCGGTGCTATGTCCGGTAAGGCTGTCTGCACCGGCGGTTCCATCCTCCGTCCCGAGGCTACCGGTTTCGGCGCTGTCTATTATCTGCGCGAAGTCCTGAAGCACGACGGCAAGGGCATTGAGGGCCTGCGCGTCGCTATGTCCGGCTACGGCAACGTGGGCTGGGGCATCATGAAGAAGATCGACGAGCTCGGCGGTAAGGTCACCTACTTCGCCGGCCCCGACGGCTACATCCACGATCCGGATGGCGTCTGCGGCGAAGAGAAGCTCAACTTCATCCTCGAGATGCGCGCTAAGGACCCGATGCACTGCAAGCCCTATGCTGACAAGTTCGGCGTTGATTTCGTCGAGGGTCAGAAGTGCTGGGGCGTCAAGGACGTCGATGTCTACATGCCCGCCGCCACTCAGAACGACGTCAACATGGAGTGGGCCAAGAAGATCGCTGAGTCCGGTGTTCCCTACTACATTGAGGTCGGCAACATGCCCACCACCAACGATGCTCTTGCTTTCCTGATGGAGCAGAAGCACCTCACCGTCGCTCCTTCCAAGGCTGTTAACGCCTGCGGCGTTTCCGTCTCCGAGCTCGAAATGGCTCAGAACGCTCAGCGTATCTACTGGACCGCTGAGGAAGTCGACGCTAAGATGGAAGCCATCATGAAGAACATCTATGATGCTTCTGTTGAGGCTGCCGAGCGCTATGGCCTGGGCTACAACCTGGTCGCCGGTGCTAACATCGCTGGCTTCCAGAAGGTCGCCGACGCCATGATGGCTCAGGGTATTTTCTAATCGAAAATCCCTCACGACTTTCTCGTGCCGCACATCTGTGCGCATGAACCAACAAGAAAAAGGCATCCTGCGAAAGCAGGATGCCTTTTTTGTTGTCCTCAGGTGTTGTCGCGGCTGATGGGCTTTCGAACCAGCAGCGCAAGCAGCGCCTTTTTGTCGAGCGGACAGAGCGGATAGAGATACCCCTTCCCCACGATCGGCTTCGTCGTCGCGAGCAGCGCGACGATCACGATGCATCCGAGCACCAGCCCGATCCAGTCCAGCGCACCGACAAACAGCAGCAGCATCAGCCGCAGCAGCTTGAAGGCATAGCCGAGCTCATAGCTCGGCTGGGCGAAGTTCGCAATGGCGACGAAGGCCATGTAGGCCAGCACCTCCGGCACGAGCCAGTGCGCCTGCACGGCAAAATCGCCGAGCACGAGCGCGCCGAGCATGCTGAACGAGTTTGAGAACACATCCGGCGTGTTGAGCGAGGCGAGCTTCAATAGATCGACAATGAACTCCGCCAGCAGAAGCTGCACGAGCAACGGCACGGAATAGTCGCTGTCGATGGCTAAAAACTCAAGCCCTGCCTGCGTGCGCGACGGGTCCTTCACAAGCAGGAACCACACGGGCGTGATGAACATCGTGAGCAAAAACACCACGATGCGCAGAATGCGCAGATACGTCCCGATCAACGGCGGGAAGTAGAAGTCGTTCGCCTCCTGCACAAAGTCGAAAAAGTGCGTCGGCAGGATCATCGCCGCGGGCGAGTTGTCCACGAGCACGACGATGTCACCTTCCATGACGCAGGCCGTCGCGGCGTCGGGCCGCTCAGTGTATCGCACCTTGGGAAACGGCGTCCACCACTGCTTCTTGCCCATCATCGCCTCAGCGATGCTCTCCTGGCTCATCGAGACCGAGCGCACATCGATCTTTGCAAGCTTCTGCCGCACCTCGTCGAGCAGCTTTCTGTCGACCTTGTTTTCCAAATAGCAGAGCACCACGTCCGCGCGCGAGCAGTCCGACACCTTGTGACCTTCGAGCGTAAGCTGCGGGTCGCGGATACGGCGGCGCAGCAGCGCCGCGTTGGCAACAAGCGTTTCGATGAAGCCGTCGTGCGCGCCGCGCAGCACCTTGCCCGACGACGGCTCCTCCACCCCGCGCGCGGGATACTGCTTCGCGTCGATCAGTGCGCACTCGTCATAGCCCTCGACCAGCAGCGCCATCTTGCCCAAAAATACGCTTGTCACCGTGTTTTTGACGTTTTGCTCGGCGTTTACCTCGTTGAATGTGATGTATCGGTCGATGAACTGCTGCATCGTCTGCGCGTTGCTAACGTCTCTGAGCGGCAGCCAGAAGCTCAGCATCCGCTCAATAACCGCGTCGTCGCCGTAACCGTCCACCACCCACATCCGCGCCCGCCTGCCGCCGACATACAAGTCGCGCGAGATCATATCAAAGCATCGCCCCACGCCAAGCAGATCATCCAGCGCGCGGGTGTTTTCCTCGTAGTTTGCCGAAAAAAGCTCCATAACCGCCCTCCGCCACATAATTTTCCTTATTATGCTCATGAGCAGAAATTTTATGCCGCGCGGGCGGCAGATTTTCCCTGCGCCGCGCAGGGGAGCGATTAAGGGGGATATTCTCTTTCCTCGGAAAGAGAATATCCCCCTTTGACCCCCAAGAGAAAGGGATTCACATTGGCAGCCTGTGGCTCGAAGGGGTGCAGCGCTTGCCGATTGCACTGCCTGCGTGGCGGCATTGCTACGCTCGCCGCCATTGGCTCTGCTATACGACTTGTCTCTGCTTCTATTATCCGCTGCCGCTCTGCTCATCTTCTTTTAGTGCGGTGTAATCGCATACTAACGATAGTGCAAATATTGCGGCGAGCGCAGCAATGCTGCCTCGGCAGGCAAAAGCAAGATTGATACAATCCGTAGTAGGCGGAAATTGCGTAAGGCTAACGAATCGCAGGCAAAGCGACAGCGAAGATAGAAGTAAGTCAAATCGTTTAGCACCAAAAAACAGCAGGCACCCGATTCGACAAGCACCGCAGCTCTTCAAGCTTCAATCTTGCAATGCCGGGGTCAAGGGGGCAGAGCCCCTTGCGTTCTCTTGGGGGTTCAAGGGGGCCATTCTCTCACGTGAGAGAATGGCCCCCTTATCCGCGCCCCCGCGTCAGGCGGGGAGCATATCAAACTTCTTTATTAAAATAGAAGAACTTCTCGTCCTCTCCCTTCTTCCTCATGCAGGAAGAAAGCATCTTATAAGAAGCGTCGTTCTCCTTGAAGCACTTGGCGACGACGTGTCCCAGGTGGCGCTGGTAGAGGCCCCATTCGGCCACGGCGCGGAATGCTTCGACGCCGTAGCCCTGTTCGCCGTATTCCGGCGCGATGCGACAGCCTTCCTCCGCGCCGCCCTTGCCGTCGAAACGGTAGAGCAGCACCTCGCCGATGCACTTGCCGTCTAAACGGATGGCAAAGTTGATGGCGCGCTTTTTGGCAAAGTCCTCTCGCACAACGTCGAGGAAATAAGAGTCTAAGTCTTCACCCTTCCAGTCTGTGCGGTAGTCGTAGCCCCACCACTTGTTGCGCTCATCGTCGAGGCAAAGCGCGTTGTAGGCCTCGCGGTCCTTGTCGGTAAAGGCCGAAAGTGTCAGGCGCTCGGTCTTGAGCGTCGGGATCTCGTCCAAGTCCTCCAGTTCGTTTTTCACATCAAAGCAGAACTTCTCCGCGAGCTTGCACGGCAGGTATTGGAGCTTCGAGGTGCGAAGGCCGCGGTCGCCCGCATCGTCCTCACGGTTCAAATACCTGACGCCATCCACCGCGTAGCAGCGGGCGAACTCCTGCACCGTCGCGGGATAGACGCCCTCGTAGCCGTAGAGCGCCTTTTCGATGTGGACGTGCAGCGTCTCGCCGCAGCGCTCGGCCATCGCGATAGAAATGAGCCGCCCCTCGTACTCCATACCGCCGACATAGAGCCACGACGCGCCCGTCAGGCGCAGCATCGTCTTGGCAAGCGCCAACTCCTGTCTGGCCGACTGCGAGGTCTTTTCAAACACCTCCGTATAGTCCTGCCAGAAGCGCTCGATCAGCGGCAGATCATCCTTCCCCAGCGCACGGAACTGCGCCTCGGGATAGAGTTTGCGGAATTTGTTGACGTGGTTGCGCTGGCCGCTGTAATGGCGGCCCGGGAACTCGCGCAGATCGTTCGCCTCGTAAATATAGTCGCGCCAGGAACGAAAATTGTTGAGGTGGAAGCGCGGATAGCGCTCTAAGAGCTTCGCCGCCTTCTCCTTTGGCACGACGGACAGCTCGAGCGAGATGCCCTGCTCCACGCAGTAATCCTCAATGGCGCAAAGCGCGGCCTCCTCATCGCCGTCCGGTCCCAGCACGGGATAGTCGAAGCAGGGCTTGCCGTCGATGCAGTTTTTCACGATCAGGCAGCCCGCCGCCTCGGCATACTGCGGGTGCAGGTGCCCGCGCCACATCAGCTTGACGAGCGCGGAATACTCGCATAATTGGTAGTTGCAATTCTTATAATAGCGACGCAGGCGGGAAAGATCCCGCTGCGCAACGGGTTTGAATGTCAGCATGGAAAACCTTTTTCTCCTTTTCGAGTCGTATCGATTATTTTACCCGTTTTTGCGCCGCGTTACAAGTCTTTTTTCATTTGGGCTCCAGCTCGGCGAGCACCGTCTGCGCGCATTCAAGGAACTGCTGGAGCGACGCCTGCCGTCCCTCGCCTGCGCGCACAGCCATACCGAGCTCGCGTGCCGACTTGGGCTCCACCGGCACAAGCAGAACGCCGTCGCCGCGTCCTCGCAGCGTCAGCTCCGTCATCATGCTCACACCGAGACCGTGCTCGACCATGCTGATGACCGTCGGGTCGTCCACTGCCGTCGGCAGGATGTGCGGCTTGACGCCCACGCGGTTGAAGATGCGCATGATGTCCTTGTCAAAGCCCTGCGCAGGCATGATGAAATCGCGCCCGTCGAACTCGCTCAGCGGATACCCCGTGCGTCCGTCGATGGGATAGTCCTTGGGCAGCACGGCATACATCGTGTCGTCGCGCAGGTGGATCCACTCGTAGCCGCTCTCCTCTTCCTGATGGCTGACGAAGATGACATCCATCTTTCCCTGCGCCAAAAGCTCATAGGGGCTGCGGATATGATCCGCCATGCGGATGTCGACGTCAACGTCGGGCCGCTCCTCACGAAAGCGGCGGATGATGCTCGGCAGCCAGTGCATAGCCATGCTGGCGAACGCACTCACGCGGATGACCTCACTGCGCGAGGACGCCACCTGCGCGATCGTGCTGTCAAGCCGCGCGTTGGCCTGCAAAAATTCGCGGATGGCGGGCGCCACGCGCTCGCCGTCCTTTGTCAGTCGGACGCCGCCGCGCCCGCGCTCGAGCAGCGTGAAGCCGACCTCGCGCTCGAGGGAATTCATCATGTGCGTCAGGCCGGACTGCGTGTAGCCCATCACCTCCGCCGCCTTGGTAAAGCTGCCGAGGTCTACCGCCATCAGCAGCGCTTCTAACTTTTTGCTCTCCATAGGATATTCCTTTCCTATTAGTATTCAGCATGTTTGGATTATAATATATCCTCGCGCCGTATGCAAGCGAAATTCTCGTTTTCAGCTCCTTTTTACAAACTTTTTCCATCATCCGTCATACAGCTTGGTCTTTTTTGTCCACCTGCTGCGTAAAATAGAGGCTGAGGTGATGATCTTGAAACGACGTTTCGCGCTCTTGCTGCTGTTTTTGTTGACTTTTCTTGCACTCTGCTTTTCCTGCGCCAAAGGCGGCCAAGCTGTCGCCGTCTCGGCCCCATCCCAACTGCGGCGCTGCATTGCGCTGACCTTTGACGACGGCCCCTCCCCGCAGACGACCGCCACCCTCCTTGACGGGCTCAAGGAGCGCAGCGCGCACGCGACGTTCTTCCTCATCGGCGAGCAGATCGCGGGCAACGAAGATCTCGTCCGCCGCATGAAAGACGAAGGCCATCAGGTCGGCGGCCACAGCTACACGCACATCCGTCTTGACAGCGCTGACGCCGCTGCACTCGCCGAAATCCAGAAAACGGACGAGACGCTGCGCGCCATCCTCGGCGACGGTGACTACTGGCTGCGCCCGCCCTGGGGCTTTGCAAGCGACGCACTCAAAAGCGCCGTCTCCGTCCCGCTCATCTACTGGACGATCGACACGATGGATTGGAGCGTGCGCAACAGGGACCTCGTCGCGCACCACATCATCGAAAACGCCAAAAGCGGCGACATCGTTCTCCTGCACGACCCATATGACACGAGTGTCGAGGCCGCACTTCAGGCTATCGAGGTATTGCAGGCGCAGGGCTATGAGTTTGTCACGCTCGAAGAGCTGTTTTCCTGCGCCGGCGTCACGCCGCAGGCCGGACACTTCTATCTGCGCGCGGATGAAGAAGTCTCGTGGTGAGGTCTCGACAAAATTTTTGAAAAAATTTCAAATTAGGACTTGCATTTTCCGGACTGGTGTGCTATTCTATCTAAGCTGACATTGAGCAGTACACATCATCCGGGTGTGGCGCAGTTGGTAGCGCGCTTGACTGGGGGTCAAGAGGCCGTGAGTTCAAGTCTCGCCACTCGGACCA
>CDZB01039154.1_pt1 | contig 41512 bp, 27 predicted proteins | sample 554961 | NCBI WGS metagenome assembly CDZB01 (sample SAMEA3182106, study PRJEB8094) | gut metagenome | biome: human; feature: gut; material: Stool; isolation source: human stools | place: Canada | collected 2013-02-26
TAAATGATAATTTAGTGGCTTGATAACTGAGCCAAAGCTGTGGCTTGCAGTTCTTCAAGTAGAGCGATTTCCTTTGTGTTTAAGGTCATTTGCTCAACTATTGCAGCAAGATTCAGTTCTTCAATAAACTCAGACGGAGGAACAACAATTTTTATGTTATCAATGAAGTTCTTACTGAGGTTATCTTGGGCTCCACCATTAGAAAGTCTGCTTATTGCCGCTTGGCTCTGAATTAGTGAGAAGTACAAGTATGCTGCATCAGCTTTTGAATTGCAAATCATACCACAAATAGCTTGGTTGGTCGTTGCTTCAATAGCGAGATAACCAACTTCTCCAGCGGTAACGCCATACATCGCCATTAAAACCGTGTCCTTTGGAAGCAGTTTTGTGGAACTCTCACTCAACCCTAATGGAGTGATGTATTCTTCCGTTTGAAGCGTAATATTATTATGGACTTCGCCTGATTTTACCCAAGAAATCGTCCCATTCTCCCAATATTCGTTGTTGGTACGAGATGGAGTAGAACCGGATTTTGTTTCTCTACAAAATTCAGATACGGTTTGAATTTCAAAATCATCAGGCAAAGTCAGTCTATCCATTTCTGCCTCGGTCAGATTTATCAATGCCCCTCTGCCGACATTCTTTTGGATAGAAGCTGTGCCAACCGCCACTAAATTATCATTTATAGGAGGAAAGTGATGAAAATTCAACTAAATGCACGTTTAAGTAAAGATTTGAGAAGCGCAGTAAACGATTCTCAGAATTTTTCGTTGAGAAAAACGGCAGAATTTCATTGTCCTTCTGATAAAAAAGGCGATAAAAGCGAAAAACGTGCATACAACTGTATTTGTGCGGCAATGGATCGCATCGATGATCTGGTGGAGTATTTAAATAACTTAGACATAGAACCGACTAAAGACGGTGTTTTCAATTTATGTAATTTTTTAAACTATGGACAAACTTTAATTGACTGTATAACAATTGTCGGACAAGTTTATGGTGTTAAGTATGAGTCAAAAAATGATTTAAGTACTTTTCATCAGAAAGGATTAAACGGTAAAGGAAACGACGAGAAATATTTTAAGTATTTAAGAGCGTTGTGTTCAGTTCACCCGTTAGGCACAACGGCATATAGTGAATTTCAAGGGGAAGAGCCGGAATGGTGTCCGTATATAAACTTTGCGGGGACTGCAGCGTTCGGGCTTTTATCATTGCAAATAGAGGACAGCAAGAATGTCGATTTTTTGGCGGTTGTTTATCGCAACGATAGCGAAATCACTAAATATGTTCCGATTAAGATAAAAGAATTGTTTTTATATGTAAAGAAGAGATATTTATTTATAAAAACAATTATTAAAGGGATAGAAGAGTATAATAAATGCCGGATAGCTGAATTGAAACAAAAGCATATACTCACACCCGAGGAATGCAAGACTTATCGCGAATATTTGAGCAATTTAGAAAATGAAGTATGTATTCGTTACGGAGAAGGGGAATATAACGTTCGAGAATGGATAGCCGTTTTTGATACTCATTTCGCAGATAAAGATATTGAAGAGTGGTTGAATCAATATAAGGAAGAAATGAAAAACGGCATAATGAAAGTACATAAAAAATTACAGGATATGGAAATTGATGATAGATATGCCGATTATGAAGTGCTAAGTTATAATTGCTCGGATAAGTTGAAAGGATACCATTATCAAAGAGAGAAAATGTCCTATCTATATCCCAGTGGACAATTGGAAAATATGGACGAAGTTGATTATTCGTTTATAAACGAAAAGCCTGAACTGAATATAGAGAAATTATCAGTGGTTCTTAATGAATTGGATCGACTTATAAAAGATAACGAACCATTTGAAGAGCTATCGTCGTTTTGCCGCTTTATTGACGGGAAATATAGAACAACAAGTTCCGAGTGGGCAAGAATGCAATTAAAAATAATGGAGCCGGTCCTTGGAAAATATATCGAGTTTGATTACTTTCTTAACGATTGGCAATTATATTTAGAATATCAATTATCAGAGTGGTTACTTTCAAAAAGTGAGGAGACACACTAATGAACGAGGCAAAATTAGAATTATCGGTAATGGAGTTGTTTCAAAATGAGGGGTATGAGTATCTATCAGGGGATACCATATTGAGAGAAACAACAGATGTCCTTATTAAAGATGATTTGCGCATGTATTTAATGATGAAATACGCCGCAGACGGAATAACCGCCAACGAAATTGAGTCTATAATTTTCAGTCTTGTTAGTGCCTCTCATGATCCGCTTTACGATGGCAATAAAGAAATGCTAACAAAAGTTATAGACGGTTTTGTTTTTCGCCGTGAGGATAAGACGAAAAAAGATCTGTTTATCCGCTTAATTGATTTTGATAATATAAATAATAATATTTTTAAAGTAGTCAATCAGGTTGAAATTCAAGGCAAAAGCGAATTGCGTATTCCCGATGCGATTGTATATATTAACGGATTGCCTATGGTGGTTATCGAATTCAAAAGTGCCACAAGAGAAAACGCAACCATTTTTAATGCATATGAACAATTGACGGTTCGGTATACACGCGATATTCCGGATTTATTTAAGTATAACGCTTTTGTTGTAATTAGTGACGGCGTTAATAATAAATACGGTTCTATTTTTTCAGATTACGACTATTTTTACGCGTGGAGAAAAATAGATGACGGAATAGATGAAGTTGACGGAATTAACTCATTGTATTCCATGGTTAAAGGGTTATTTAGAAAAGATAGATTATTATCGGTAATTAAGGACTTTATCTTCTTCCCCGACCAATCAAATAAAGAAATAAAAGTGGTTTGCCGCTATCCGCAATTTTTTGCGGCAACAAAGTTGCTTGAAAACATAAAAATTCACCAAAAACCCGAAGGCGATGGTAAGGGCGGAACATATTTTGGCGCAACAGGGTGCGGTAAAAGCTATACGATGCTTTTCCTTACTCGTATGCTTATGAGAAGTCAGACCTTTAAAAGCCCGACTATAATTGTAATAACAGATAGGACTGATTTAGACACTCAATTATCCGGAACGTTTTGTAACGCAAAGCAGTTTATTGGGGATAATGTTGTTGAAAGTATTGAATCGCGTGAAATGTTGCGAAGAAAATTGCAAGGTCGTGCAAGCGGAGGCGTTTATTTAACCACGATTCAAAAGTTTACAGAAGATACAATGTTACTTTCCGATAGAACGAATATAATCTGTATTTCTGACGAAGCACACAGATCTCAAGTAAATTTGGATCAAAAGGTTCGAGTTACCGAAAAAGGGGTGGAAAGGCACTTCGGATTTGCAAAATATCTTCATGATTCGTTACCGAATGCTACATATGTTGGTTTTACAGGCACTCCGATTGACGCAACAATCGATGTTTTTGGCTCGGTGGTTGAAAAATATACAATGACCGAGTCCGTAAAGGACGGGATTACCGTAAACCTTGTTTATGAGGGAAGGGCAGCTAAAGTTACGCTTGACAAAAATAAACTCGAGGAAATCGAGGCATATTATGCAAAGTGTGAAGATGACGGAGCAAACGAACACCAGATCGAAGAGAGTAAGAAAGCAATCGCTAATTTGGATATTATTCTTGGTGATCCCGATAGACTGAAAGCGGTGGCTAAAGATTTTGTCGAGCATTATGAAAAAAGAGTAAGCGAGGGCGGAACTGTATGCGGAAAAGCAATGTTTGTTTGCTCGACTCGACAGATTGCCTTTAAGTTATATAAGCTAATTCAAGAACTGCGTCCTGCGTGGACTGAGATAAAAGAAGCTGACGACGGTGTAAGTTTAACCGACAAAGAGCGCAAGGAAATTAAACCTATAGCCAAGATGAATATGGTTATGACACGGTCAAAAGACGATCCGAAAGAATTGTGGGATTTATTGGGCGGTGACGACTATAAGAGAGAACTTGACAGGCAATTTAAGAAGGTTAAGTCCAATTTCAAGATTGCAATCGTTGTTGATATGTGGCTTACCGGATTTGACGTTCCCGAGCTTGACACAATGTATTTGGACAAGCCTGTTCAGCAGCATACGTTAATTCAAACGATTTCAAGAGTAAATCGTGTATGTAAGGGAAAGGACAAGGGGCTTATCGTTGACTATATCGGTATAAAAAACAGCATGAATCTTGCTTTGAAAAAGTATACCGACTATAAGGAAGATAATCTTGAAGAATTAGAAAAGTCTGTTGTAATAGTTAGAGATACACTTGAAACATTGGACGCAATATTCAAGCCGTTTAATTATTCCGCATTCTTCGATGGAATACCTCTTGAACAGTTGGAGTGCTTAAATCATGCCGTAGAGTTTGTGCAAGTTACACACGAAATGGAAGAGCGTTTTATGGCTTGCGTTAAGAGAATGAAAGACGCATATAATCTTTGTAGCGGTGGAGATGAACTTACGGACAAAGAACGGGATAAAATTCATTTTTATCTTGCTGTTCGTTCGGTTCTTCGCAAGTTGACAAAAGGAGACGCTCCGGATACAACGCAGATGAATACTCGCGTGGCTAAAATGGTTGAGGAGGCAATCCAAGCGGACGGAGTAACAGAGATTTTTACGCTTGAAAAGGATACACAAAGATTGGAACAGGATATTTTTAGTGACGAATATCTTGAGCGTATAAATCGTATTCCGATGGTTAATACGAAAATTAAAATATTGCAAAGACTATTAAAAAATGCGATTGATGAATATCGTAAGGTTAACAAAATGAAAGGCGTTGATTTTACAGATAGGATGAATGCGGTAGTTGAACTATATAATGCTCGTCGCAAAGATAAGGCTTTTGCAAACGAAGTTCTCGATGACGTTGCTGAACAATTAACAAAATTGTTGGAGGAACTCGGCAAAGATAAAAGGTCGTTTGAAGAATTAAATATAAGTTTTGAGGAAAAAGCATTCTTCGATATTCTTGAAGCACTTGCAAAAAAATATGGTTTTTATGATGAGTATATCGAAAAATATGGTCAAGAGCATTTGTTAAATCTTGCAAAAGATATTAAGTCGATTGTAGATGATAAAGCAAAGTATGCCGCATGGTCTGCAAGAGAGGATATAAAAGCGGAATTAAAAGTGAATATTATTTTGAAGTTGGCTGAGTACAAATATCCGCCCGTAACACAAGATGAGGTATATAAGGAAGTTTTGGAACAGGCAGAAAACTTTAGAAAGTATTCTGAGAGAAGCTAATGAAGGTGGAAAATATGACTATAAATTATAATTGGACAAAATTTTATTCGGCATTTGCAGACAAACTTTTATCATACGAAACAGATAGACAATCGTTATTAAAAAAGTTGCAAAATGTTTTTAATGGGTTGGGGACGAAGTTTCAAAAGCTTGAAGAAGATGATTCCATAGTGGATATTGATCCTTTTACAGTGTTTGGAATGTTCAACAAAGGTTTGTCAAATGCGAACAGAATTTCTATCATTAAAGCGTTTGCGCAAGAATTTGATATAAATAAATCTATAGAAATTCCTACCGTATTTGATGGTATACCGACTCTTAATAACCTAAAAGCAGTATTTTTTGGATGGGAGAGAAATATCGACGATATAGATAATCTGTGGGAGTTGTTTCGGACGGCATTAAAGTACGCTGATTCTGCCGATAAAACGGCTATAAAAAGTGAATTTATTGATATTTATGATAAGGTTGGCAGGCAGAGCTGTATTAAGTGGAATATTACAATGGGCTTATTTTGGATAAGACCGTATGTTTTTGTTAATTTAGATTCGAGAACGCGTTGGTATATTAAAGAATATTGTCCTGAAATTGTGGACGGTGATGTTAAATCTTTTAAGGATGTTCCGAACGGAGAAACATTCCTGTGGCTTTGCGAAACAATTTCATCGAGAATTTCAAACGGAGATTATTTGTTTAAGAATCTTCCGGAACTTTCGTATACTGCATACGTCGAGTCGGAGCGAGTCAATCAAGAAAATAAAAAGGTAAATGATGACGAAAACACGTCAATAGTAGAAGAAGATTCTAATGTCGTGCATTATTGGTTGTATGCGCCGGGGCACGGCGGTGAGAAATGGAATGAGTTTTATAAAAAAGGTATAATCGCTATCGGCTGGGGCGCAATAGGCGACTTGTCGCAATTTTCGGATAAAAATCAAATGAAAGCAAAAATGAAGTCTGTTTATGATCCGAATCGTCCTTACAAAAATGATGCACATGCAACTTGGCAGTTTGCAAAAGAAATGAAGCCCGGCGACATAGTATTTGTAAAAAAAGGAATGTATCAAATCATCGGTAGAGGCATAGTTGAGTCAGATTACATATACGATGCGTCGCAACCTGATGGGTATAACAATATTCGTAAAGTAAAGTGGATAAATAATGGCGTTTGGCAACATCCCGGGAAAGCGGCCGTTAAAACATTAACGGATATTACGCCCTATACAGAATATGTCGAAAAGTTAAAATCTCTTTTTGACAACGAGGGTGGAGAAGAGATAGAAGAAAAAGAAATTGTATACCCACCGTATTCCGCAGAAGACTTTTTGAATGATGTTTATATATCCGAGGAGGAGTATAATACCCTTGTTGACTTGATGTCAGTAAAGAAGAACGTTATTTTGCAAGGTGCGCCGGGCGTAGGCAAAACATTTGCGGCAAGGCGACTTGCGTATTCGATGATGGGCGTGCAGGACTCGGAAAGAGTAATGATGGTTCAGTTTCACCAAAGTTATTCCTATGAGGACTTTATTATGGGTTACCGTCCTACCGAAAACGGCGGATTCGTATTGAAAAAAGGTCCGTTCTATAACTTTTGTAAAAAGGCGGAAAACGACAGCGATAACGATTACTTTTTTATTATTGATGAAATAAACAGAGGAAATTTAAGTAAAATTTTCGGTGAATTGTTTATGCTTGTCGAGGCGGACAAACGAGCAAAGGTTAAATTGCAACTGTTGTATTCTGATGAAAAATTTTCCGTTCCTGAAAATGTGTATATTATCGGCATGATGAATACGGCTGACAGAAGCCTCGCTATGCTTGACTATGCGCTACGAAGACGGTTTGCGTTCTATGAAATGAAGCCGGGATTTGATAACGAAAAATTTGTTGAATATCGGATGAATCTCAATAATCCGAAGTTTGATAAGTTGATAGATGTTGTTCAGTCGCTCAATAACGCTATTGCTACAGACGAATCACTTGGCGAAGGGTTCAAAATTGGGCATAGTTATTTTTGCAATATCAAAGAAATCAACGAAAGCAGACTTTCAAATATTGTCGAATATGAACTTATTCCTATGCTCAAAGAGTATTGGTTTGATGAACCGACCAAAGTAAAAGATTGGAGCAATTTGTTGAGAGGTGCAGTCAAGTGATTCCCGTAAGAAATATATATTACATGCTATCCTATGCGTTTCAAGTGTTGAACGAAAACGGATACTCAAATATTTCGACGGAAGAATTTGAAAATACAGCGGATTTATTTGCAGCAATCCTTTCAAAAGGTATCTCTTTACAGTTAAAGCGAGGATTAAACAAGAGTTATATTGATCTAACTGAACCGCTTTCGGCGATTAAAGGAAAAATAAACGTTTCCGATTCGATAAAAACGCGTAGCATAATGAAATCACAACTTGTTTGTTCCTATGACGAGTTTTCAGAAAATTGCTATTTCAATAAGATCCTGAAATCAACGGTTTTTCTATTGTTGAAAGCCGATATATCAAAGGCGCGTAAAAAAGAGCTGAAAAACTTAATGCTGTATTTTGTAAATGTTGATTTGATTGATGTTTACAGTATAGACTGGCATATCAAATATAACAAAAATAATCAGTCTTATCATTTATTATTGTCAATCTGCAATTTAGTGATAAAGGGTTTGCTTCAGACTCAAGCCGACGGCACGGCAAAACTAATGACATTCCTTGACGAGCAAAGGGAATGCCGGCTTTATGAGAAATTTATTCTTGAGTATTATCGTAAGCATTATCCTATGTTATCCGTCAATCCCGAGCAAATTGCATGGCAACTTGACGATTCTGATAAGAATATGCTTCCGATAATGCAATCGGATATAATGTTGCGCAAAGGGAATCATGTTTTTATCATCGATGCAAAATATTACTTGCATAATACGCAGGAGCAATATGGCGCACACACTTTACATTCCGCAAACTTATATCAGATTTTTACTTATGTAAAGAATAAGGAATATGAACTGAAAGATACGGAGCATAAAGTGTCCGGTATGTTACTTTACGCAAAAACGGATGATACGATTCAACCTGACAATTCTTACATTATGAGTGGAAACAGAATATCCGTAAAAACATTAGATCTAAATGTTCCGTTTGAAAAAATAAAGGAGCAATTAGATTCTATAGTAAAACAAGAATTTGAATTATAAACAAAAATGGGATTATTTGATATTTTTAAGAAAAAGAAAAAAGAATCAAACGAGATTGTTCCGACGCGGCAATTAGCTATTGCAGAGGAAGATAAGGGATTGTCTGTTCTTTTGGAATCCCTTCCCGCAACATCAGATGGAAGTCATGGACGATTGATTGAAATCACGGAGCCAGCGGTTTTAGCTCGGATAGACGCATTAATTCCTTCCGCTGGAATGGCGGGTGTTAATATAGGAAATATCGTTCGGCAATCAAAAGAAACTTTGTATAAGGTGGTTTTGAAGAACGGTGGCAAATTGGTGGATTCCAAAACTATGGAAGGCGCAAAACGCGCTATGGTAATGGGCAAGAACGGAATTGCAGAAAATGCGAATTTATTAGCGGTAGAACCTGATAAAACTGGAATGATTGCTAATGCCGGGGCATGTGTTTTTAGTGTTGCTTCTATGGTTGTCGGACAATATTATATGCAACAGATTGATTCTAAGCTGTCGATTATTGCTGAAAATATTAATAAAATCATTGAGAATCTTGAAATTCAGTATAAGAGTAGAGTATCTTCTTTAATTCAGTCAGTGTATGATGTTTCAAAATTTCAAATATCAAGTATTGATAAAGAGGAATTGCGAAATAGAGAACTTGATAATATTCAGGATTTAAGGAAAGAGTGTCAAACATTGTTAAGCGAAGCGGAATTAGAGATAGAATCTATTCTTGGATCTGATTCGGCCACATACGATCAATATGCTAAAAAAATTAATGACCTTGAAAAATGGTCGAAGTATCAGGAATTGTTAATTCAATTATTGTATCAAATCAATAATTTGGATTTTACGTTATACTTGGGAACAAAAACAAAAGAGCATTGTTTCGGCTCATTCGAGTTACATGTAAAAAAGTATGACGATTTGCATGAGAAAATTATTGTCTGGCATAAAGAAAATTGCGACAAATTCAAAATCGACATAAATGAGGCGCGGCGAAAGCGTACTGGACTTCTTGCAATATTAGAAAAGCCGATAGGTTTAGTTAATGAAAGATGGAATTACAAGGCAATTCCTTGCGAAACTGTCGGTTTAATCAAAGAACAGACGGAAAAGGCTCGAAGCATTCCGTATAATCAAGAAAATCCATTTGTGGAGAATATAGAATTAGTGATCAAAGGCGATAAAAAATATTATTTGTTAAAAGAATAATGCCAAATAATAAATACAAGCCGGGAGCAATGCTCTCGGCTTGACTTGTATAACTTAAATTTTGTCAATATGAATTATATCAATTTTCTTGTTTTTAGAGCGAGCATACTTGATTGTTTGCCAAGTTCCGCCGCTTTCTTCACCGTTCCAAATAGCAAGCACGGTGTCGGAATGGTCAACCATATATCTGTTACGTACAAGCATACATGCTGAAAAATAATAATCGTTTACAACTGTGATTTTATCGGCTTTTCCGAGGATTTTATTGTATCGAGCTATTTCTGTTGAAGCCCACTTTAAAGTTTGATTTGGGCAAGGGATAGCGCATTCTAATGAAATAGGAAAGCCGTATTGCGCTTTGAAATCAAGTACGGTTTCCGCAAAGTCCATATCAACACCGAGCGCCATGCCTGAAATAAAATGTGTATAACCGTGGCGAATACAATCATCAATATAACAACCGAGGGACTCGCAATACTCGTCGTATTCGGGCCCTTCTTTTTTATATTTCCAAGGTAATTTTGCAGGTCTATGCCCAGTCACGCATAATGTCTTCATAATAAAACCTCACAGTCAATATTATATCAAAATACAGGGCGAAAATCAAGCAATACTAAATATACGCTCAGTAATTTTTGAAACAAAAAGGGTATACTAATACTAAGTTAAAGTTTAGTAAAGGAGGTTAAGGCGTGACAATAGCTGAAGCATTATCGACTCGATTGACAGAGCTTATGGAAGAAAAGCATTTGACTGCCTATCGCCTTTCTATGCTAACCGGAGTAAATCAAACAACGATAGCGGATATTAAGAAAAAGCGCAACACAGCGGTGAACGTTCGTATTCTATTTGAGCTGTGCCAAGGATTGGGTATAGATATTGTGGAATTTTTTAATAGTCCGATATTTAAAACGGAAAATATAGTTGACTAAAAACAATCCCATAGAAATAGATAGGGATGGAATTGTATTAGTAAGTTGTCAATAGAATACTGTCAAGGTTTTTATGGGGTGTCTGCGAGTGCGGACACCCATATTTTTATGCCTAAAATACCCTTGACAATATTCCCCGAATAGATTATAATAATTTTGCTATCGGGGACAAATGTCCCGAATAGATAAAAGTGAGGGCCATCACAAAATGAGAACGAAAGACAATGAGTTAGTGAACAGAATCAAGTTGTATATCGAGGAGCAAATCGATAGAAGGGGGCGAATGCCCACCATCCGCGATATTGCCGAGGCGTTGGACGTTGGAAAAAGTTCAGTGCAGAGATACTTGGAATATATGGTTGAGCAAGGAATTTTAGCGAGGGGAGAATACGGATACGAATCTATCGAGCAATCGAGAACGGAAAGAACCGTATCGGTAGCAAAACTCGGATATGTTCCTTGTGGTCCGCTTTCCGAAGAGTATGAGTGCATAGACGGATACGTTCGGCTTCCGGCATCGTTTGTAGGAAACGCGAAAAAGTGTTTTTTGCTTACGGCAAGCGGAAATTCGATGATAGACGCCGGGATAAACGACGGAGATCTTGTTCTCGTTCGACAGCAAGAAGAAGCAAATTACAACGATATTGTAGTCGCTCTTGTAGATAATGAAGTAACCTTAAAACGTTACCGCCCCGATAACGAAAACGGTGTAATCGTTCTTCACCCCGAAAACAAGCGAATGAAAGATATTGTTGTAGATGAATGCAAAATTCAAGGTGTTGCAATTAAAGTGATTAAGGATTTGGAAAATTAGCGGAGGAAAATTATGAAAGCCGAAAAATATTGCGGATTATGCGGACAGAAAATCGAGATAGAATACGAACCGCGTCAGCCGGTCAGAGTTATCTGTCCGAATTGTAATGCGGAAACAGATTGGAAGTTTTATAAAAACGGTAATTTCGATACTGTTACTTACTTAAAAGATGAGGCAGTCGAATTGCATGAGAGAATGAAAAAGGCGTAAAATGATTTACAATGCAACTTGTCCGTATTGCGGGCAGATAAATAAAGGGTTATATCTCGAGGAAACGCACGGAAGATTTATATGTGAAAAATGTGAATCCGATGTGTTGCTATCTCGGTATAATAATACAAAGTCCATTCCTTTGTATAATAAAAAAGCGCCGATAAGGGTGCAAAGTCAAAACTGAATTTGAAATAACCCGCCCCGTTTATTCAAATTTAGAAATGAACATCAGGCTTTTATACTTCTGTGTCGGAAATCCCAACCGCACTAATGCAGTATAAAAAATACAAGTCGATGTATCTTTGGGAAAAGGAGCGTAGCACATTATGCAGAACAAAGGCAGTTCAAAGCCTGTCTCTTTTAAGTGTTTCAACTGTAACCATCAAGAAATTGCATGGAAGGATGAAACCGGTATGATGCGTTTTGTCTGTCCGCATTGCGGAACGATAACGATATCAAAGGAAAAGAGCCGACGGCATATACAGATAGATATGTATGCGCCGAAAGGCGAAGTGTTGCAATCAAGAATTGAATATTAAAGGCTATGCGGCATGGTAGGTCAGTCTGAAACAGTGACTTTATAAAACCTATCTAAACCGCAATGGTAACTCGGTCAGTTTAACCAGAACTATTACATGAGAGGCTGCCGATAAACGATTTATCCGAAAAGGATAATCATCGTTTGTCGGCGGTCTTTTTTTATGCCTAAAACGAGTGATAACGCCGAAAAGAGGTTTGCCCTACATTTTAGTACCAACCTCGAAAAGTCTTCCGACAAGCGATTTTTATAAAACAAAAAATCAAAGTCGGAGGACAAAAAAATGGCAGAAAACAAAGAATTCTATTTAGTAATCAAAGGCGAAAAAATAATCGTCAGCGAAGAAGTGTACCGCGCGTACAAAAGTTCGGATCGTGCTGAAAGGAAGCGAAAACAGAGAATGTGGCGTTGCCGTATTAAGCGAGAAAAAGGAATTAACAATCAATGGAAGCGCTGTCAAGGCAATTGTGAGGAATGCCAATTTAAACAACAAAAAATGAGTGACGTTTCATTAGACGCCCTGAAAGAAGAAGGGTTTGACGGGGTTGATGAAAGCTTGGATGTAGAAGCGAATTTTATTGCTCGAGAAGAAAGAAAAGAAATGTATCAGAAATTAAAACAAGCAATTTCTTCCCTGAAGCCTGTGCAGCGAGAAATTATAAAGATGATTTATGTTGAAGGCAAATCTCAAAAAGAAGTTGCTAAAGAGTTGGGAATTGCAGAAAGCACGTTATCGGAACGAGTAAAGCTCATTATAAGCAAGCTTAAAGAAAAAATACTCTAAAAATTTTTTAAACTTTTTTCCCGGGAAACCCGAATTTCTTAAAAAAAGTGTCCTAGGAGTAGTGAGGGGTAAAACAAAATGAAACCTTACAAGGAAATTGAAATGAAACTGAACAGAGATAGATTTGAAATCTTTGCCAAAGAGCAGGGATATAAAGATGGCGTTGAGTTGTTTGAAACTCTTGGCTATTCCGCAGATGAATACGAATACTATGCCGACGGTGAGTACATAGACAGGGATATGCTTCTTGATTTATACATTAAACTCGGAGCGAGCAATGTGTTAGATTTTATCGAATTCGGAAGCGGTTACGAATGGGAAAACAACATTGACTTGTTTGATGAAATATAGAGGAGGATAACAAAATGTGACTGTTGAAGAAAGATGTAAAAATGGTTACTCCTTAAATCGTCGTCAACTTTTTAGATGGATGTATTCGCATGGATATTCTAAGGCAAGAATGGCACATTGCTTAAAAATTACGAAAAAAGAGTTTATTTGGAGACTGGATTTTTGGGAACCGTTTGAAAAATGGCAGATAAAAAGACTTGTAAGGATAATGAAGGCAAAGGCGGCATTTTTTGCGATCTACTTTCATTCAAGACAAGAACGAAAAGATGTTTATTTCAAAGTCTTTGGCTGTGAACTGAAATGTGGAGGCAAAAAACATGGCAGAAATTAAAAGAACGACAGACAGAAATCGTGCGATACAAGCGATGATGACGGACGGAGAACAACTGAAAACGTTTTATCGTTTCGTTGCGAACAATCCGCACATCGCATTGCACGACGCCTGTCAGATCGTCATCGAGCGACCGAACGCGAGCGTATGCTTTTCTTTTGAAGAGTGGAACGCGCAGGGGCGAAGAGTTACAAAAGGCAGAAAGGGTATTCCGTATTACGATGGCGACGGGAACAAATATTTCGTATTCGACGTAACCGACACTCACGGCGAGAATCGTTACAGGCGCATAACGCAACCCGTAAAAAAGATTTTAGACGGACTTGATTTACTTAACGGCACGGAAATTGCGGAGAGTAACCGCGGCGATTATCGCATTATGCTTTCGGGAGTGGTAACTTATCTCGGACAAAACGATTTTCTTACCGAAAACGACGAGATAAGGAACAGACTCATTGCAGAAGGCGTGGCTTATTCGTTGTATTCGACAACGGGTTTTCCAAAAGAACGGGGAGTAACGCTGAAAGGCTATCCCTATGGCTTGAATGAAAACGCAGATTTATTTCGTGAAGTGCAAAAAGCGGTGGAAGTCTTACAACAAGACATAAACGACGCGACCTACAACAAGCAAAACGAAGTACCCGTTATCGACGACATTGACGAAGAATACGTTTCGGACGAGCCTGTAATTCCGAAAGCTGACGAACAGCCTGCTGAACAGGAAGAAAAAGTTGTAACGCCGACCGTTTCGCCGTTTTACCAACGGTATGCGGAGATACAAAAGGATAACCCCGACTGTATCGTAACCTACCGCATGGGCGACTTTTACGAGATTATGGGCGAAAAGGCTGAACAAGCCGCCGAAATTCTCGGATTAACCCTGACGGGCAGAAACGTAGGACTTCCCGAACGCGTGCCGATGTGCGGTTATCCGTATCACGTTGCGGATACATACTTGGAAAAACTCATTGAAAGGACGAGCGTAATAGTTGTCGAGCCGGACGCGGAGCCGTTCAAGATTTTGTCGCGAGCGGAAGCGGGGGTAGAACATACTCTTGTGGAAGCGACGAAAGAAGAAAGCGAAGAATTCGAGCGCGCGTTTGCCGAAAAAGAATCGGACGAACAGTCCGAGCCGGAAACCGAGGATGACGAACCGACCGACGAAGAAATCGAAGAAGCGTTTGCCGCAGCCGAAGCGGAAGAAAACGATGGTGAGAGTGATTACGATTCGGAAGATTACGACTACGAAGAGAGCAGAAAGCCCACAAAAACGGAAAAGCCTGAAAATAAAGGCAAGCGAATGTTCGAGCGGCGCAACCGTCCGAGTATGCAAAAATCCTTGTTCGACGCGTTTGAAACGAAAACGCCGGAACAAGAGCTGACGGAACAAATACTGAAAGGCGGAAGCGGTGTGAGCGGAGGAAAGGTCCGCATTTATACCGAATATCTGAAGAATCCGTATGAAAAAGATTTCGTTCGTTTTTTAAGCAAAGAATACGGAATCGGCGGTCGCGGCGGTCCGGACGGCATTGACGAAATGCACGACGGTAAGGGCATTCGTTTCAGCAAAAAGAACACGGAAACGGGCGAAACAGAAGTCGCGGTGAACTTGAAATGGGAGCAAGCGGCGGCTAAAATCGCAGACCTTATCGACGAAGAAAACTACTTAAACGACGAGGAAAAGGAAGAATACGATACTCTCGTGAGATTCCGCGAAGAGAGAAGTTCGGCTAAAAGCGACGACGACCTTATAAAAATCATCGCAAGGCAAATCGTGGAATACGGCACTTCGCATACCTATGGCGAAAAATACAGCGATTATCCGCATTTCCTTGGCGAAGCCATGCAGTTTTATACCCAGCACTACGAAGAAGTAAACGCCGAGCTTATAAAATTCGACGAAGTAAAAAGCGTGGGTAAAGGCAATATTTACCCATATTCTTCACCGAATATCTTGTTCAAACTTCCGTATTGCCCCGTATGGCAAGCGGTTGAGGAACGCGACAGACAAAGAGCCGAAAGGGTAAAGGAATACGTTGATCGTTTCACTCGGCAATGTGCGGACGAATATAAGCCGTCCTATGAGAAAACCGTCGTATTAAGCGTGAAATCCGACGAACTGCCGGAACGTGAGTATCTTTTTCTGAAAGACCATCGCGACGATTTTAAGAAGTACTTTTTGAAGCAAAAAGGCGTAGAAAACGTAGACCTTTCAATGCAAAGGATAGAGATAACTTTTGACAGAAAGTATATCGAATCGCTTATTGCAGGGAACGAACAAACGCCCGAAGAACGCGGAAAGATTCGAAAAATAGCAAACGGCATACTTGCGGAAGGAATCAAAGAAAGCACGGAAGGCAATTACTGTTCGTTTTTCGAGGATTTCAAAGATAATGAAAACTTTGTTCGTGAACACAAAAACGATATTGCCGAAGAATTGTGCAGGCGAGAAGAAGTTTCCGACGTGGAAATGACCGACGACGGCTTTGACGTCAACTACTACACTCAATATCTTTGGAATTACAAGGACGAACAAGAGGATAGCACGGCTGTTTCGGATTTGGACGCGGAAGAAGATGAGGAGTGGGAGAACCGTATCGAAAGCGGCGAAATAACGCAGATAGAATCAGTAGGCGAATCCACAAAAGAAAGCAATACAGACCTGACGAAAATCGGGTTTGAGCAAAGCGAACTCGGCGGGGCAAAACAGCGTTTCAAAAACAACATTGAAGCCATAAAGTTAGTCAATAGGCTCGTAAACACGCAAAAAGAAGCAACCGCTGACGAGAAGAAAGTGCTTGCGAAATACGTCGGTTGGGGCGGTTTGGCGCAGGCTTTTGACGAACATAACCTTGCTTGGCAAAATGAATATAAGGAACTGAAAGACGTTCTGAGCGTAGAAGAATACGCGGCGGCAAAAGGTAGCGTTCTGAACGCGCACTACACAAGTAAAACCGTAATTGACGGTATTTATAAAGCGCTCACTCGTTTCGGCGTAAAAGGCAACAACCGCATATTAGAGCCGGCAATGGGAACGGGCAATTTCTTCGGCTTTATGCCGCAAGAGATAGCGGAAAATGCGAAACTTTACGGCGTTGAACTCGACCGAATAACGGGCAAAATCGCAACGAAGCTGTATCCGCAAGCGAAAATTCAGATTAAAGGCTTTGAAGAAACAGCGTTTCAGGACAATTCGTTCGACCTTATGGTTACAAACGTGCCGTTCGGCGGTTATACCGTTTTCGATCCCGACTACAACAAATACAACTTCTATATTCACGATTATTTTATCGCAAAAGGTATCGACAAAATCAAGCCGAATGGCTTGATGGCGGTTATCACAAGTAAAGGCACGATGGATAAGCAAAATCCGTCTATCCGCAAGTATATCGCGGACAGAGCCGAACTCGTTGGCGCAATCAGATTACCGAATACGGCGTTCAAGCAGACGGCGAATACCGAAGTTGTAACGGATATTTTGTTTTTTCGTAAGCGGGAAGAAAGAATAAACGCGGGCGTTGAAAATACCGAATGGCTTTCAACGGGTAAGACCGAAGAAGGGTACGAGATAAACAACTATTATATCGCTCACCCTGAAAAGGTACTCGGTACGCTTGTAAAAGAAACAGGGCTTTACGGTGCGGAAGATATAACGGTAAAGCCGGACGGCAGAGATTTATCGGAAGCGATAAACGCGGCTATAGGTCGATTACCGCAAGGTTTTTATGTCAATCCCGAACGCGCGGAAGAAACTGAAACGCACGAAGAAATCGAAGTGGACTACGACGTAAAGCCGATGAATCTGACGGCGGTAAACGGCAAAATATATATGCGCGTGGGAGATAGTATGGTAGAACAACTCGTGCCGCCGTTCCCGAAAGACGCGTATCAGAGAATTGCCGAAATGATCGAAATCCGCAAGCAACTCCGCAAAGTGCTGGATTTGCAGGTGGAAGGCTGTTCGGACGAAGTGTTGTTGAAAGAGCAACGGCAACTCGGCGCGAAATACGATGGTTTTGTTAAACGATTCGGGTATATCAACAGCAAGAACAATCTAAGGCTGTTCAAATCCGACGGCGACAGCGCACTGCTATTTGCTTGCGAAAACGTATCGGACGACGAAGAAACGGTAACGAAAGCGGACGTGTTCACGAAACGCACGATCAGACCGTATACGGCGGTAACGAGTACGGACGACTGTTTCGAGGCGTTGCAGATCAGTAAGAACGAGCGCGGCTCGGTAGATATTTCGTATATCGAAGAACTCACGAAAAAAGACTACGACACCGTAATCAAAGAGCTCGGTAACGCGGTATTCCGTAATCCCGCGGCGGTCAATCCCGAAGATAAATATTCGGGCTTTGAAACGGCGGAAGAATACCTTTCGGGGAGAGTCGCGGACAAACTGCAAATGGCGGAGCGAATGAAACAAAGCAGCCCCGATCTTATCGACTATGATAAAAATATCGCGGCGCTGAAAGAGGTTCAGCCTGCGCCGGTAAAAGCTTCGGAAATCGCGGTGAGAGTGGGAACGAGCTGGATAGATAAAGAACTGTATAAAGAGTTTTTCTGTCAGTTAATTGCGCTTCCGTATTACATGCGCGACGGAATCGAATTGTATTACAACAAGCACGACGGCAGTTGGCGCGTAGATCGCACGACGGGGTATGTGCGAAACTTCCGCACGATGAACGTAACGAGCGTATACGGCACCGAACGTGCGAACGCTTACAGATTGTTTGAAGATTGTCTGAATCAGCGATCCACACAAATTTACGATACGGTTTTGGACGCGGACGGCAGAGAAAAACGTGTGCTGAACAACTCCGAAACGGTAGCGGCGAGAGAAAAGCAGAATAAAATCGTGGAAGCGTTCAAGGACTGGATATTCCGCGATCCCGAACGGCGAGAAGAACTCGAAGGCGTATACAATCGGCTGTTCAATCAGATCAGACTGCCGAAATACGACGGAAGTTATCTGCGGTTTCCCGAAATGAACCCGGAGATAGAACTTCGTCCGCACCAAAAGGACGCGGTACACCGAATTATTACGAGCGGTAACACGCTACTTCACCATATCGTGGGAAGCGGCAAAACGTATACGATCTGCGCGGCGGCAATGAAACTTCGGCAATACGGCTTGGCGAAAAAGCCGATGATCGCCGTGCCGAATCACTTGGTGCAGCAATGGGCGAACTCGTTTCGGTTTCTTTACCCGACGGCGAAACTCCTGATTGCCACGAAAGACGATTTGGACAAAGACCACAGAGAACAATTTGTGTCGCGTGTAGCGATGGGCGATTGGGATTCGGTGATTATAGCGCAATCGAGTTTTGCAAAAATCAATATCTCGCCCGAACGGCAGATAGCAAAGATACGCGAAGAAATTGAGGCGATAGAACGCAGTATCGAAATGCAGTGGGAAGAGAGCGGCGCACCGTCCGGTTCGGTAAAGAACTTGGAGCGTATCAAGAAAGGCAGAGAAGCGCAGCTCAAAAAACTGCTCGACGAAACGAAAAAAGACAACGTTTTAATCTTTGAAAAACTCGGCGTGGACTACCTGTTCGTGGACGAAGCGGACGCGTATAAAAATCTGTTTCTGTATACGAAAATGAACAACGTAGCGGGAATTTCCAACGCGGCGAGCGCGAGAGCGAGCGACTTGCAGTTAAAAATAGAGTATATCAACGAACTGCACGGCGGAGATAAAGGCGTGGTGTTCGCAACGGGTACGCCTATTTCCAACTCTATGACGGAAATGTACACGATGCAGACCTATTTGCAAAAGCAAACGCTTGCAAGGCTCGGTATCGATTACTTCGACGCATGGGCGGCAGACTTCGGTGAAACGGTAACGGCGCTCGAACTTGCCCCGTCCGGGAAAGGGTACAGAGCAAGAACGAGATTTGCCAAGTTTACGAACTTGCCCGAACTTTTAACGCTGTATCATTCGTTCGCGGACGTAAAAACGGACGTAAAACTCGACGTGCCGGAAGCGGAGCGAAAGGTTGTTACGTTAAAGCCGAGCGACATGGTAATCGACTTAACGGAAGAGATAGCGGCAAGGGCGGACAAGATTTACGCAGGCGGCGTTGATCCGCATATTGACAATATGCTCAAAGTTACGGGCGACGGAAAGAAACTCGCGCTCGATCCGAGATGTATCGATCCGTCTCTTTCCGACGAAAGCGGAAGCAAACTGAATTTTTGCGCCGACAACGTTTACGAAGAATGGAAGAACTCGGCAGATATTAAGGGAACGCAACTTGTGTTTTGCGATTTATCTACACCGAAAAAACCGTATTCGGAATACGAGTACGGCAAGGACTTCGATGCGTATAACGACTTAAAGCACAAACTTATTGAGCGCGGTATTCCCGAAAACGAGATTGCGTTTATTCACGACGCAAACACGGACAGGGCAAAGCAAGACCTGTTCGATAAAATCAACGCCGGGGCGGTGCGAGTTTTAATAGGCAGCACGGAAAAGTGCGGAGCTGGAACGAACGTGCAAAAACGGCTCGTAGCCATTCATCACTTGGACGCGCCGTATCGCCCGCGCGACCTTATTCAGCGTAACGGGCGCGGTATCCGTCAGGGCAATATGAATAAGGGCATTCGCATTTACACCTATGCGACGGAACGGACGTTCGACAGTTATTCCTATCAGATACTCGAAAATAAACAGCGGTTTATTTCGCAGGTAGAAAAAGGGGATATGACGGTGCGCGAAGCCGAGGACATCGACGAGGCAACGCTTTCTTATGCGGAAATCAAGGCGATTACTTCCGCCAACCCGAAAATCAAGCGAAAAATGGAGCTGGATATGGAAGTGGCAAGGCTTCGCGATCTTGAAAGCCGATATAAAAAAGAACTGTTCGCATTGCAAGATAAGGTAAGAAAGGAATTTCCCGAACAGATTCAGCGGCAGGAATTGTATTTGGAAAGGGTAAGGAAAGACATCGAACTTATCAAGGTGCATTATAACCCCGACAGATTCGAGATTAACGTAAACGGCACGGTTTATTCGGACGGCGTGGAGGACGGAAAGAAGAACGGCGGGCTTGCACTTATGGACGCGTTGTTTCATAACAAGACGGGAACGGTCGTAGCGGAATATTGCGGTTTCAAAATCTCTCTGAACCCGATAGAACTTATCGCCAACGAGCGGAGCATTACGCTTTCGGGCGCGGGGCAATACAAGCTGGACATCGGCGAGAGCGCGAGCGGCAACCTCACCCGATTAGATAACTTTGTAAAAGATTTTTCCGAACGGGAAGAGCGTGCCGTAAAGCGTTTGGAAACCACGAAAGCCGACTTCGAGATTGCAAAAGAGCAAGTAAACGTGCCGTTCGAGCATAAGGACAAGATTATAGCTCTGAACACGGAACTATCCGAACTCAACGCCGAACTCGACCTCAATAAGCGCGAAGAAGTGGTAATCGACGACGGCGAAGAGGATAGCGAAACGAATGAAACCGAAGAGGTTTACGCGGCACTGCCGAAAAAACAAACAAAAACAAGGAAACAGAAAAAGAATATGCTAATAGAAAAATTATATCGAACGTATAAGCAAACGGAAGAGAAGAACCCCGGCGCGATGGTGTTTGCCGTAAAGAACGGAGATTACACCTGTTTCGACGATACGGCAGAAGAACTCACGGCTCTATCGAGCCTGTCGCCATCGTATTTCGAGGCAGGCGAAAAGGAAGTAAAAACACTTACGATAGACGAACCGCTCTTTCAGGAATTTGCGCAAGCCTTTATGAATGCGGGCTTGAAAATCGCATTGTTCGACGAACCGGAAGAAGAGAAAACGTTTATCGACGAGAGCGATAAAGTCGCCGCCATGCAGGTGGACGTTTTGCCCGATTATACCGTAACCGGGGAGCAAATGCACGAATACGGTTACACTTGGGACGGAATGTTGCCCGTGAGAATCCGAACGGCGCGAATGCTTTACGGCGCTGGCGTGGAACTTTACAGGCTCGGTAAAAACGACACGGAAGGGAAAGTAGAAAGCGGCGAGTTTGAAGATATCGAGAGTTTATACGGTGTTGAAAAGCCCGCATGGCAGGCGTTTATTTCTTCCGAAAGGGGCAGAGCGTATCTGACAGCGTGGCACAGCGTTGCAGAAAGCGCGGGAAAAGTCATAAACGAAGAAATGAGTTATGTTGACGGAATGTATGCCGATCCGCTTTCGGATAAATTCTTTGAAGAACGCAAAGCGATCGAATCCTATCTGGACGGAAACTATGCGCCGAGCGAAGAAGCGGAGCCGTATATCAAGCCATTGCTTGAAAATTACCATAAGCGATTTCCGTTGGATATTCTTCTCGAATACTACGGCTGGGATAACGACAGCGTATATTCCGCGCTTGCGGAAAATATAGCCGATACAAAACTCAACGATTATGCCGTGGATACCGTGAACGACATCAATTTCGACGAGTTTATGGACGAAAAGCTCAATGAAATCAATTGGCTCGACAGGCTCGGCAGCGACGATGAGGACAGGTTTGAAGATATTGTCTGCGACTTAAAGCCGGAGTTCGAGGATTCGTATTTCAATAAGAGCGACGATAGTTATCCGTATGACGAGTGGTATGACGATTTTGCGGAAGAAAAACTCAAACCGTATCTCGAAGAAAAGTTGCAAAAGTCGGGCTATAAGCCGATAAACGGCACTTTACAAGCCGAATCGCAAAGTTATGCCGAGCGAGTTAGAGAAAGCGTGGATAAGGAATTCGACGAGTTCAAGGTACGCGTTACGGCAAAGCCTGCCAAAGACGTGTTCTTGGATAACTACGAAATTCATATCAAGACAGAACTCAAAGACACGATTCTCTCTTACGATTTCGACGAAGAATATTTCAGAGCGTTGTATGAAGATACAAAAAACGGTGGGGTTTTGAACAGTATGTACGAGGACTTCATTGGCTCTGAATATGCAAGCGTAAATACAGGAGAGGACACGATATATTTCATTCGTGGGTATTGCGAGCATTATTATTCGGACGTTATGAAAGAGTTTCTCGGCGAAGAGAATTTTGCGTATTTCGGCAAGGATAAAGAGAATACGGCTTATTACTATTTCAAAGACAGTTTAAGCATTGATAATCTGAATCGTATCAAAGAACAAGCCGACAAATATATCATTGCCGCGCCTGTCTTGTATATGTCGCAGGAATCTTTGGAAGATAAGAATATTACTTTTTTGAAAGTGGATAGGGACGTGGACGAAGCCGAACTGAAAATAAACGATGAAATCGCGAGGTTTGCAATGAAAGCGGCGTATAACAAAAAATATCCGCTCGAAGCAACGGGAATCAGCCGTAATTGCAAGGTGGATATAGAAAGGGGTATCGCAACCCATTTCGACGGAATGCACTTGAATACCGATTTTATAGCCAATCTCTATGCGCTTTACGGGGAAGAGCGTATGAATTACGTTCTTGCAAATACCGTGCAGCTGTCGGAGAGCGACGGCAGGTTCAATCCGGATAATAAAGCGTGGGCAAAGGGAATTTCCGTCAATAACAGCGACGAGGACAGGAGAAAGTTCTACGTTACATCGCACCCGGCGTTGCTCGACGGATTTATTACGGCTTATAGAAGATACGTTAAAGAATTCAAAGAACAATTAGACAAGGAGGAGAAGACATTGAGCGATTTTACGAAAGTAACCGCAAGGGGAGATAAAGTCGTAAGCATCTCGAAGGACGGCAACGGCAGAGATATTGCAATCATCGACCGCACGGCGAGAGAGAACGGAGATTATACCGTAGCGATCGGCTACCATACCGAAACGGGCGACTGGGAACAAGGCAGATACGGCTTTGAAACGCAGAAAGCAGCGGAAGAGTGGCGAGAAAAAGAGTATTCCGCCGATACGAAACCGAAAACCATGTATACGAAAATCAAGGTGGCGAGCGACGCGTTTATTAAACGGTCGGGCATGGGCAGCGTGTTCAGAATGCCGGAAAACGGCGAGTATGCGGGCTTTGCCTACTTTATGTTCAACGACAAAATCAAACCGTCGAGGCAGATTGCGGACTTGAAGAGCGATTCGCAGGAACTCTGCTACGAATTGTCCGTAAGAGATAACGCGGAGATCGATATTTTCAAACGCCGCGGCGACGAAGAAGAACTTTTAACGCTTACCGCGGAAGAGTTCAAAAAGGCTGTGGGCGGCACGACGAATAAGGACTACGAAACGAGCAGAAACGATGATACGAAGTGGTTTGCTACGAGCATTCCGCAGGAAGCGTTCAGAAGGGAATACGACAACAGTATGCTCTTCGTTCTGCCGAACAAGGACGATTTCGGCGGCATGACGTATTTCATTCCGAGCGTGTTCGTCGGGGAAGATAAAAATAGCAACGACGGACGAATCGAGATCCGCTTGCCGCAGGATTTTGTGGTAAAAGCGCAAACGCGCGGCGGCGAGAAAAAGATTGAACTTACAGCCTATGATTTTTGCAAACTGACGAACAAAACGACCGCCGAGGATTATAAACGTCTAAAAACCGAAACCGTTACGGAAAACGAAACGGAATGGAATCACGTTTCCGTTCCCGAAAAAGCAAGAATCGCGACCTTTGAGGATAGCACGTTATTCCGAATGCCCGACGGCGAATACGGCGATTACACCTACTATTTGCCGAATAAGTGCGTGAAAGAGAGCGAAGAGAAGGGCACGATCCGTTTAAGTCTACATAACGATTACAAGGTGCGCCTTACGAATAATAAGGGCGAAGAAAAGAAAACGGCGGAACTTACGGCAAAAGATTTTTGCTTGGCGGTAAGAGAAAAAGACGAAAGCGCATACGGCGCGGAATATAAACGACCGAGCGAGGAAGCGAAAACGGCTTTTGCCGAAAGAGAAAAAGCGTTGCGCGCAGCAGTCCCCGACGAGATGAAAGCACGTAAAAATTGGGTTGCCGTTAAAACGTGGAAGAGTGCCGAAAAGGATAAACTCAGCAAACGCCCGATCGATTGCAATACAGGGAATTACGCCGAAAGCGATAATCCCGAAACGTGGACGACTTTCGATAAAGCGTTGGAATACGTCCGCGAACACGGTGGAACAACCGTTGCCTATGCGCTTGACGGCAAAGATAAGGTTTCCTGCGTGGATATAGACTGCTGCTTCGATGAAAACGGCGAACTGTCCGAAACGGCGAAAGAAGCGTTGAAACGAAGCGGCGCAACTTATGCGGAAAAATCTGTCAGCGGTAACGGCTTGCATATTTTCGGCAAAACGAACGGTATGGATTTGCGCACTTTCTCAAAAGGCGGCGACTTGGAATTTTACCAGAAGGAACAGTTTATAGCGATGACGGGAGACGGCGCAAAAACGAAAGACCTTATAAACTTCGACACATGCGGAATGAAACCGTATTTAGAGAGTAAATGCGAAAAGCGTATTGAGTGGAAAGGCGTATGCAAGGGCGAGAACGGGCTTTCTTCGATATCGGATAAAGACGTGGTGGAAAAGGCGAGAGAGGCGAAGAACGGAGGTAAGTTCAAGCGGCTTTATGCGGGCGAAGATTTGCAGAATAATCACAGTAATTCGGATATGAGCCTTATGAACATTCTTGCCTATTGGTGCAACGGCGATAAAGAACAGATGCTTCGTATTTTCGCAACGAGCGGACTGTTTCGTCCGAACAAATCCGCCGATTATTACGAGCATACGGCAATCAAGGCATTGCGCGAAATACCCGTTAAATCGACCTATACGCCGACTATTCCGAAAAACAACGGCGGCAACGGAAAGAGATAAAGAGTATAGAAAAAGGCTACGGCGAGTAGCCGTAGCCAAAAGAAAAACTATTTCAATAAGTCGAACAAATATCCTTCGTCGGACTTGTGCTTTCCGTGAGTGCGATGGTATTCGGCAATAGCGGAAGTTAAAAGGTCTATGCGGTCTTGAAAATAGTCTTCGTAAAACGCAGTGGAATTGTCGTATTTCTTGCGATTATATACGACGTTTTGTTTGCAGAAGTCTTTCGGCTTTTTCTTAGCCTTAACTTTTTCAAATTCGGATACTTTGTTTTCCGCAATGATAAGCAACATTTCAAGTTCTGGCTTCGTGCAGAATTTCGCTTGGGATTTGATGGATAAAAGCAATTCCTTAGGGATTTTCAATGAGTCCGTCATTTTGTCCCCGATCCGATAAATCGCAATCTCGCCGTGATATGCGTCAAGCGCGGGTTTTAATTGCGGCGAGGTGAGCTGGCGAGCGTGAAAGGGGCGCATATCGAGCAAATCATCGCGCGTGAACTTCAATTTGCCGTTGTCGAGCAAAAGATTTACGATTTTCAGTTCGTTCGGACCTTCGCACATTATAAGGATTTTCATTTCAAAAACTCCTTCTTAATGTTCATAAGGTCGTCGTAGTTGACGGAAGTCTTAAATGCGTCGTTGTAAAACTGACGGCTCTTTGAAAGTTCTACCCGAATGTCGAAGTTTTCGTACATATTCTCGGCGACGATTTTCTTATTCGCACGGCAAACCCAGATATTGTCCTGACGATTGAACAAATCGAGCAGTTCGCAGTAATGGGTAGAGAAATAGAGTGTAGAGTTGAATTTGTTGACGGATTTATCCTTATACAAGTTGATGATGTTCTCAACGAGTGTTTTGTGAAAATGATTTTCGATTTCGTCGATTATGAGGTCGAATCCGTATTTAAGCGACGCGATAACGGTAACGTAAAGAAGTAATCCTTTGGTTGTGCCGCTCGATAAAAAGTGGACGAGTTCCTTATCCGAAACAATCTTTTTGCCCGAGGCAAGAGAAAGTTCGTAATTGTGTTCGTCGAGCATTGTGAGATCTTTTACGTTTTCGTCGAATAAGTGCAAGACTTTTGCCAAAACGGACGGGGATAACTTATACAGTTTCAGCGCATTGAACATTAAGCGATAGGTGTTTGCGCCTTCGCCGTCCGAATTAAAATATACGGCTCGCGTTTCTTTCTTCTTTAATACGAAGAATACGATAGACGTATCTTCGGGCAAAATGCCGATATTCTCGACGGGAACAAAATCGTCGTCTGAGAAAATCGTTTTCGCTTTGGACTTATAGTAGACCTTTTCGAGAAGTTGCTGATTAGAAAATGTCGCCTTATCGTTTAAGGTTTGCGATGACGAAATATCCGTGGAATACTTATAGATTTTCCCTTCGTGATAGAAAAACAGTGTTAAGTGAATTCCGTCATAAGAATAATTTTTATCTTCGAGCGAAAAGTTGCCGAGTATGGAATAAGCGCAATCGAGAAGATCGAGGAGAGAAGTTTTACCGGAAGCGTTTTTTCCGATAAAAGCGACGGTGTTATATACGAATAAACCGTCCGCGATTTCCTGAAGCTCGTATTCTTTATCTTCGGTTGTTTTCTTGGATTTGGCGGTGAAGTCGAGTACGCAATCGTTTTGAATGTTTTTGAAGCCCGAGGCTTTGACGTAAAGCAATTTCATGTTCTTTACCTCCGTGCTTATATTATACACGATAAAACGAAAATAAACAAGTATTTTGTTTGAGATTTTATGAAAAATATTTTTGAAACGATTTTATAAGAAGATAAAACAGAAATTTCGACAAAATTAAACGAGGGTAAAGTGAGGTAAAAGACTGATTTGAAGGGCTTTTAAAATAGTAAAAACACAAAAAAATTTTTTCAGGAGGTAAAAAATGAAGAAAAACAACATACGAGATACTCCCGTCATCGTAATTCCGAAAGGTTACACGATAGACGACCTGATGGACTTCGACGACGAGAGGTACGAGAACGGCGAGCCGGTCAGGTGCGAGGAGGTGAAAGTTGTCTTTGAACAGTGAAGAAAAGAATACGGCGTATGAGAAACTAACGCCGCAGAGAAAGCAACTTGTGGACAAGGTAATGGAAAACCTTGAAAAAGGCAATCTTTTTTGGACGCAAGGTTGGGTATCGTCGGGCGCGCCTGAGTCTGCAATTACAGGTAAGAAATATCGCGGGATCAATAACCTTTTTCTCTCGCTTATTGCAATGAGCGAGAACTACGGGGATAACCGTTGGGCAACGTTCAAGCAGATGGAAGAAAAGGGTTGGACTTTCAAGAAAGACGAAGAAGGCAACAGCCTTGCAAAGGGTAAGGGCGCAAGCATTGAGTATTACGAAATGCGAGATAAAGAAACGAAAAGACGTTTCGATAGAAGCGTTCTCGACGGAATGACGGCGAGCGAACAGCAGGAATACATGGATAAAAACGTGTATTGGTTGAGGAAGTTCTACCGCGTGTTCAACTGCTCGTTGATGGACGGCGTGCCGGTAAAAGAAAAACCGCAAATCGACGTCAACGACCGTAACGACAGAGCCGAAGCAATCCTTGATTATTGGGATAAAAACGAATCGAAAATCGTGTACGGCGGCAGTCAGGCGTATTACAAGGCGAGTAGCGACGAAGTGCATTTGCCTAAGCGGGCGGACTTTAAGAGTATGCAGGAATTTTACTCGACGGCTCTGCACGAAATCGGGCATAGCACGGGACACGAAAGCAGGCTCAATCGAGATTTATCGGGCAGATTCGGTAGCGAGGGCTATGCAATGGAAGAATTGCGAGCCGAAATTGCTTCTATCTTTATGGAGCAGGACTTGGAAATAGAGCCGAGTGAGGGGCGATTGCAGAATAACGTGGCATACATACAGTCTTGGAAAGAAGAAATCAAGGAGAACCCGAACGCGTTGTTTACAGCGATTACCGATGCGGACAAAATCGCGAAATACGTTTCTGAAAGAGAAAGAGCGTATCGGAGAGTGAACGACGTGCAATATTACGCAATTATCGAGGAAACGAACGCTTATTCCGAGCAGGTGTATAAATGCTGTATCTGCGACGAAGAGGGCGAGGTGAAGCCGCTTATCAATTACGCTTTTGCCGACCGCGAAGCCCTTGAAAAAGAGATAGATAAAGTTAAAGAACTCGATCTTTGGAAAGACAAGACCTTTGAAGAAGTGAGTATCGAAGAACTCAAAGAAAAAGGTAAAGCGGGCAAGGTAGAACAGGAGAAGTCAACGGAATACATAAAGCCGTCCGAACTTGTGGCGACGGAAGTTGCGGCGAAAGCCTTGCCCGTGAGTATGAAAGGGCGCGGTAGCGAAAGTCTGGCAAGAATGAGCGACCGAGAAACGCTTGCAAGGGCGGAAGGGTATTACGCGAAAGACAGTAAATTCGCGGACTTATACGTCGGCAAAAACGTGATGAAAAATATTGAGCGGAGCGAGTCCGGGCTGATGCTTCGGCTTGCGATGTTCTGCGGAAACGACGAGGAACAACTGCTCCGTATCTTTAAGTCGTCGGGGCAATTCCGCGACGAAAAGCCGAACGCCTACTATATGAAACTTGCGAGCGAGAGTATGAAAACCATACGGGAAATGCGCGGTTCGATTGCCGCGGCACAAGAGAATAACGGTTTTACGAAAGGCAAAACCGGTATCAATTCAAAAAGATAAAAACAAATAAAAAAAAAGGGAGTAAAAAACAATGAGAAACAAATTTTTCAAATTCAACGAGAACTATGCAAAGGTCATCAAACATCTTGACGACAGACAGGCGGGGCAGTATGTGCGAGCGATTTCGGACTATGCGTTCGAGGGCAAGACTTACGGCGGCAAAGACACGGCGGTGAAAACGGCGTTCACGCTCACCAAGCAGATGATCGACGACGAAAAATTCTATCGCGAAAAGGGCAGGCTCGGCGGGCAGAAAATCGCGGAAAGAAAGAGAACCGAGGACGGGCAGACCGAATCCGATACTATGTTGAAATCGGTTATCGAAACGGTGGTTGCGAGCGAACTTTTAAGTAGCCTTCTCGGCGGTCAGGGCGAAAACGGCGAAGCCGAGAAAGCGTGACCACGAATAAAATCTTGATGCATTCTGCCTCAAAAAGATAAAGCAGGATAAAGATAATGCAACAGGCGGCATTATCGACGGTGGAAGCAAGCGGGATACCCGCTTCTTCTTGGGGAGGTGATAACCATTCGGGGAGAGAGAAACACAGACAGAAAAACACGCAAATTTATAAGCATAACGGATATGGGAATGTGGGAGTATATCGACAAAATCATGACGCACCCGGACTATGATAAAAGTTTCAATAAGGTCATCAATTCCGCGCTTTTGTTCGGATTGCCGGAACTGTATAAACGGCTGTTCGACACGGTGGAGATCGACGGCGAAGAAAAGGCGGTTAGCGTTCCGAACGAGTATAACGAAAACGCGTTTTACTTTCAACTTATAAGGCTGATGAAAGAAATGCTTGCCAACGAAGTGATTACGAAATCGGTCGTGTGTTCGCTTTTCAACGAGAGAGCGGAAGCCTTGGACGGCAACGCGCCGGACGCGTATTCGCTGAAAAAAGGGTTTTATCAGGACACGCCCGAATATCTCGTGAACGAAGAAATCCGAATGCTGAAAGACGTGGGGAGGTAAAGGAAAACGGACAATCAACCGATCGTATTAAATATCAAATATACGCCTTATAGCTTGGGTAAAAAGGCGAGCGGACTCGAAAGAGAAGCGCATAGAGCGGAGCGCGGCTTTTACGATATGACGGGCGGCGAGAACGTATACAAATATATCACGACGGAAGGCAAGGTTACGGGAAAAAAGGCGGGCAAGATTACCGCGCTCGAATACCTACAAAAGTCCACGGGCGTGTTTAACGGCGAGGGGCTTTTGTCGCAGGAAAAAGTTGCGGAAATGCACGCACGCTTGAAAGAGAACAAGGGCAATATCTGGCACGGGTTCGTATCGCTGAATAAAGAGCAGTCGTATAAAATCGACACGCCGGAAAAGTGTATCGGAATGATAAAGGCGACGTTCGGGCAATTTTTCAAAGACGCGAAGCTCGATAAAAACAATATCGACCTGATGTGCGCGCTGCACTTGGATCGCCCCGAACACCTGCACTTTCATTTCGTGTTCTGGGAGAAAGAACCGAAATACAAAGGGAAAGACGGAACGCTTGGTTACAGGCGGCGAGGCAAGATCGAAAAGACGGCGATAGACAATCTGTTCGTAAGGCTGGGGCTTTACATAGACGGCGGCAGAGATAAACTGTATCGATCGCGGGTGGAGGCAATCAGAGCGCTGAGGGGTATGACGGCAATCAGAAAAGCGATGACGAGCAAGGACGAAATCAAAGAGGCGGTAACGGCTCTTGCCAAAGCCTTGCCCGAAAAAGGCAGGCTTACTTACGGAAGCAAAGATATGACGGCATACAAAGGGCGGGTGGACGACATCGTTGCGATGATGCTCGGCTACGACGGGAAAGCGCGCAGAGCACACCTGAGATTCATGCGGGAACTCAAACGCAAGGAAGCGGTTATCAAATGCATTTGCGGCAGAGAGTATGCCGTTACGGATAAAAACGTAGCGGCGGAGGAAATCGAGAAGAACTTTCCGAAGTATCACAACAAAATCGACGAAAGTAAACTCACGATTATTCGGGACATTGAAGCCGATTACAAAAGGCGACAGGGCAACCTTGTGCTGGGGCTTGCGAAAGCTATAAAGCCTTACGTTCGGGACAAGCCTAAAACCTTAAAGTTAAAGCCGAACGATAAACAATACAAACGCCGCCGCGCGATAGCGACATACAATATCCGTTCTCTTTTCAATAAATTTTTGCGCTCGTTCGCGGATGACAGCGAACTTTTGGAGCGGGACTTTTCGCACCGCTTGCAGGACATCGAAAAGGAAATGGAAGAGGAGCGCAAAAGAGAAAACGGCGAAAAAACGGAGGTGAATTACAAAGATTGAACAGGAAAGAAATCACGAAACATAAAAAGAGAAAAAAGAACAAACTCAGAATTCTGTTTTGGGGCATACTCGTTTCTTTCGTTGCCGTTCTCGTGCTGTTTTTGTTTTCGCTCGGCGGCAAAGGGATAGGCGAAATTCTGAACATGCGGGATTATTGGCTGTCCGTCGGCGTGGCGAATGGACTGATGCTCATAGGTTATCTGATGATGTATCGGGTGGACGCGCAGAATATAGCGATGAACGAAAACGACTTGGAAGATACCGAGTGGCTGACGGTGAGAAGGCTTAAAAAACTCAAAGAATTTCAGGTTTACGATTATAAATCGGCGGAAACGAAAGCGGACGGAATCGTTATCGGCGCAGAGAAAAAGGGCGGAAGCGTAGAAGTCATCACAACGAGTCAGTTGCATGCTTTGATCGTCGGCACGACGGGTAGCGGTAAAACGACGGGATTCGTAGACCAGAACATAGCCGTACTTGCAAAAAGCAGCGGTAAACCGAGTATCGTTATCAGCGATCCAAAAAAGGAACTTTACGAAAAGCACGCACGAACGCTTGAAAAGGAAGGGTACAAAATATCCGTGCTGGATTTAAGAGAGCCGTATTCTTCGGAACGGTGGAACCCGATGAACGTGCTTATCCGTCGAATCCGCTTGGTGAAAGATCTCGACCAAAACTTGGAGCAGAAAGACGGCAAGTATTACGGCGCGGGCGAGGTGTTCTTGTCTTACCGCGACGCGAGAACGCGTATGCAGGAATTAAAGGACGAGATTTACGAAAACGCGCAAGACCTTGTGTATACGTTGTGTCCGGTGCAGAACCGAGATCAGCCGACGTGGGAACAGGGCGCGAGAAACCTTATCTTCGGATTCGTGCTTGCTATGTGCGAGGACTGTATTAAGGGCAAAATCGATGAAAGTCAGCTTGTTCTTTTTAACGTCTACCATAACATTACGAAATACTGCTCGGAAGACACGACCGCACTACGGAACTATCTGATTGAGGGACGCGACGAATTTTCCAAGGTAAAAGGGCTTGTCAACACCGTGCTTATCACGAGCGACAAAACGCTGACTTCGTATCTTTCGGAAGTTAATAGTTATATGCAGCAACTTTCGGATGACGGCATTATGTCGATGACGGCGGAAAACGATCTGGACGTCGTGAACATGGACGAAAGCCCGAACGCGGTATTTATTATCGTGCCGGACGAAAGGTTTACGCGCCACCGTTTCGTAACGCTGTTTATTACGCAGATGTATAAGGAACTCGTAGAAAAAGCCACCCTGAACTTGCGCCGCGGCGAAAAAGATACGGCAATTCTGAAACGCAACACTTACTTTGTATTGGACGAGTTTGCGAACCTGCCGAAATTCGAGAATATCGAGGGCATGGTAACGGTAGCGCGTTCGCGCGGCATACGGTTTTTGTTCGTGTTGCAAAGCTATTCGCAACTGACCGCGAAATACGGCAGGGACGTTGCGGACATACTCAAAGGAAATTGCAATATTAAGGTGTTTATCGGCTCGGACGACAGCGAAACGCGGAAAGAGTTTTCGGAGCTTTGCGGTCAGAAAAAGATCAAGCAGTTCTCGGTGAATACCAACGCGGACAACCCCGCGAGCAGTAATACGGGCGCGACGACGCAGCCGCTTATTACGGTAGGTATGCTTGAAAGATTGAACGGCGACGAAAAAGGCGACGCGATCGTATCCGTCAGAGGTTACGAGCCTATCTGGTCGCACTTCACGCCGTCGTATGAACTCAAAAAGGTGTATTTTCCGGAAGGGAAAGCGGAAATCGGCAAGCGCGAAGCGGTGTTGTTCGAGAAAAACAAATACGTTTTCGATATAACCGGCGACGTGGGACAAAAGATCGAAGATAAGATTTCAGAACTTATCGAAGAGCGCGAAGAAAAAGCAATGCAAAACGAAGAGAGCAAAGAGCAAGACATAGCCGAAGCGGATAAAAAATGGGATAAAGTCGCGGACGAAATCAATGCAGTGGTGAGGGATATTTGCAAATATCTCGACGGAAAAGACGAAAAGGCATTGAAACAAGCGGCGTGGGAGAAAAAGGCGAGTTTGCTGCTTGCGATCACCGAAAATTACGAAATGAGCATTGCGAACAAAATGCGGCTCGCGGCGGACAGAATCCAACTGAAACTGTTGCCGGAGATGAAGAAAATACAAGAGCAGGCGAAGAGCCTGTAAGGGAGGAACTTTTGAAAAAACTAAAATTTATCATGTCGGCGGTAATGCTGACGGCGTGTATGAGTGCGTTTATCGGCGCGGGCGGAGCGACGGCGTTTGCCTATGAAGGCGAAGAACCCGCTATCGAATGCGAACACGAATACACGGAAGAGGTGGTGGAAGGTACTTGCACTACGAAAGGGTATACGCGATATACCTGTTCGCTTTGCGGCGATACCTACACCGACAATTATACCGAGGTGAACGGGCATAAATTCGGGGAAATCGTGATTGAGCCGACTTGTACGCACCGCGGATATACCATTCATTACTGCGAAGATTGCGGTTATGAGTATTCGGACAGTTACGTTCCCGCGACGGGACACGCGTATGAAGCCGAAGAACATCCCGTAACCTGTACGGAAAACGGTTACACCGTTTACACTTGTCAAAATTGTGGCGACGAATATACGGTGGACGGCGAAGAAGCAATCGGACACGATTACGAGGAAAAGACGGTCGGAAGAACGTGCGAATCTTACGGTTATACGGTGCATACCTGCAAGAATTGCGCGGACAGATACGTTACCGACTATGTAAAACCCGCAGGACACGACTATGAAAAGACTGTCGTAAAAGCGGAAGAGGGAAAAGTCGGTTATACGAAATACACCTGCAAAACGTGCGATTATAACTATATTTCGGATTTTGTAACGAGCGGCGACGACGGCTATATCGAAGAAAATCCCGATACGCCGATCGAGCCTGAACAGCCCGACAAACCGACCGAACCCGATAAACCCGAAAATCCGGATCAACCTGAAAATCCCGATAAACCCGAAAATCCCGACGAGCATACGCACGTTTACGTTTTCGACGCGGTAGTAAGGGAACAGGAAAAGACGATGACGGTATCTTACGTTTGCGAGTGCGGAGATAATCGCACCGAGTTCGTGAAAGCGGAATTTACGAGCGCAGACGACGGAAGCGGCGTTGTGCTGATTCCGGGCGAGAACGGAGAACTCGACTTTGCGGTACTTGAAGGGAAATATATCGTTACCGTAACGAACGATAACGGCGAGGAACTGATGGTTTACGAGGTGAATTTGGCGAGAAACGAACCTAAACCTATCGAACCCGAACAGCCGGATAAACCGTCCGAGCCTGAACAACCCGAAACACCGGATAAACCTGACGACAAGCCGAACGAGGATAAACCGTCCGAGCCTGAAACGCCCGATACGCCGTCCGATTCCAGAGCGGACAAGCCGTCGGATACGGAAAAGGAAAAAAAGAAAACTTCCGCCGCAGTCATATTGCTGCCGAGTCTTCTCGTACTCGGCGCAGGCGCGGTGGCAACTCTCGTCGTTCTCAAAAAGAAGAACGGCAAAAACAAAAAATCTGAAAATAAAAAGGAGCAGAAATAATCTATGAATAATTTACTTGCAGCGGCAACCCTCGACGAAAACTTGCAGGGTATCATCACGAAATTGCAGTCCCTTATGGACAGTTTTTGGATTTACATCGTTATGGCACTCGCGGCGGTGGTCGTGATCTGGGGCGCATACGTTGGTATCAAAATCGCAATTGCACACAAAAACGAAGAAAAAATCAATGCCCGCGATATGGTTAAAAACCTTATTATCGGCATCGTGATTATCTTTGTCATCGCAATGGGCGCACCTCTTCTCATCAACGGCTTGTCCGCATGGGTTGGTTAAGAAAAACAGGAGGATAAAACAATATGAATAATCTTTTGGCAACAACTCTTAACGAAAATCTTGCCGAAATCGTCGGCAAACTTCAATCTCTTATGGATTCGTTCTGGATCTATATCGTTATGGCACTCGCGGCGGTGGTCGTAATCTGGGGCGCATACGTCGGTATCAAAATCGCTATCGCACACAAAAACGAAGAGAAAATCAATGCTCGTGATATGGTCAAAAACCTTATTATCGGCATCGTGATTATCTTCGTCGTAGCAATGGGCGCGCCGCTTCTTATCAACGGCTTGTCCGCTTGGGTAACTGCCTGATCGGTAAGTAACCGTTTTATAAACACGGGGCGGTAGGCGAAACAACGTTTGCCGCCCTTACTTTATCTTAAAGGAGGGGCAGAATGCTAATATTTTTTCAACAGTTGTGCTTGCTTCTTTTTCTGTGGCTTCTAAAACTCGTAGACGGACTGATGGAAATCTTTTCGGCAATATCGGGAATCACGGACGTAACGTATAAAGACGAAAAGGTCAATATCATCGAATTTTTGGCGGGTGATAGCACGGTAAATACGATATTTTGGTGCATTTTCATTTTAGCGATAGGGCTTACTTGTATTTTTACGATAGCCGCGCTTATCAAGAATATGATTAACTCGCAACGAAACGTATCGACTATCGTCGGCAAGTTCTTTTTGGCACTTCTCGGCACAATGGCAATGCTTACCGTCCTGTTCCTGATTATCCTTATATCCAACTCGTTGCTCGTGCTTGTATCGCAGATATTCCAGATCGGGAATACGACGAAATTGTCGAGCGCATTGTTCAACGCCTGCGCAGGCGATTGGATAAACGGTTATTCGGTTTCGGAGTTCGATATATCACGGCTCGGCGTAAAGGAGATTTTCGGAGATTATACGACGGGTTTCGTGTTTCCCGACAAATGGAAATATAACGGAATGGTCAACCCCGACAAGTTCTTGTATCTGCCGTCGCTCATTTCAGGCGTTGCGCTTGCAATCGCGCTTGTGGTTGCGGTTCTTAACTTGGCGAAAAGGGTATATGAAATCATTTTTATGTACTTCGTAATGCCGATGAGTATGTCAACGCTTCCGCTCGATGACGGAGCGAGATTCAAAACGTGGAGAGAAACGTTTATAACGAAAATCGTGATTGCTTACGGAACGGTGTTCTCGGTAAATATCTTCGTTCTGCTTCTGCCGCTTATAACAAGAATGCGAATAGACGAAATCAGCGGTTTCGGCAATTCGATGTTCCTTATCTTTATGATCGTCGGCGGGGCTATGGTTATTCCGGCAGGGCAAGCGCTGTTTTGTAAACTGTTCGGACAGGCGGACGATATGCACGCAGGCGGCAACTTCTTACGCTCGGCGTTTTACGGTTCGCGTATGGTCGGAGCGGCAACGTTCGGCTTGGCTCATAAAATCATTCACGGCGGCGCGAGTGTCGGAAAAGCAATCTCGAATCACAGAAAAAACAAAGCAGACAGTAGTGGCGGAGGAGATAATTCGGACAAGTATTCCGAAGATAAAACTTCTGCCGAAACAACGGAAGGATCGGAAAGTAGCGGAGGTGAAAGCACAGAATGAGAATAATTCCGAAGAAAATCAAAGTAAAAAATACGGTATGGAAATGCTATTCGATGGCAGACGTTATCGTTGCGTTGATCGTGTTTGCAATTATTTTCGTTGCAATCACTTCGGGCGCGTTTGCGTTTGCCGTAATTATGGGACTGCTTGCGGTGGTAATGTTTATGCCTACGCAGGACGGCATTTTCTATTCGTGTATCTTGGAAAATATAAAATTCCTGTTTGCGAAAAAGGTTTATACCGAAAACGCAGACAAACAGAAAGAACGCGTGGACGCGCTTCTAAATCTGAAAGACATCAAGGAAAACGGGCTTATCGAATACAGCGGCGGGTACTACGGCAGAGTAATTAAAGTCGGGCAAAAGAATTTCGGTATCGAGGACGTCGTTCAGCAGAATATCGACATCGATTATCTTGCAAACGCGCTTAAAATGCTCGACGGAACGCAATGCGCCGACATTATAAAAATAGACCGTCCCGTAAACTTGGACAACTTCGCGCAAGACCTGTTCGGCAGGCTTGCGGAAATGAAAGAAAGCGTAGACGGGGAAGAAGTAAGAGAGATTAAAACGGCTATTTTGCGCGAGCGGATCGACCGTATCGACAAGATGAATAATATCCGCAAACAGTATCTTTCGGATTATTACATAGTCGTGTACGGCAGAAACGAACTCGACCTTGAAAACACGACAATCAACGTTGCAAGCGAAATCAACAAGTGCGGAATGAACACAAAACTGCTCGGCAGAAAAGAAACGGCGATATTCCTGAAATACAGTTTTTCGCGTAACTTTGACGAACGCGAAATCAAGGAAATCGAAGATAATCGACTTATAGCGTGGGTAAAGCCGAAAAAGATTGAGTTCAGAGCCAACAGCTATACGGTAGACGGAACGCAAGCGGCGGTGTTTGCAATCGCGGATTATCCGTTACGAGTTCGTAACGCGTGGGGCGCGGACGTGTTCAATATTCCGAACACGAAAGTGGTTCTGCACGTCAAACCCGTGGACAAATTCAAAGCGATAAAGCGTATCGACAAGTGTATCGGCGAAATGGAAACAAAGCAAATACTTTCCGAAAAGGCAAGCGAAGCAAATAGTGCGGAAACCCACAGAGAAACAATGAACGCGCTTTTAGACAGTCTGCAAACGGAAAACGAGTCGCTTCTCGACGTTACGCTTACTATTACGGCGTATAACTATCTCGATGACGACAACTATAAAAAATCCGTTCGCCGTGCGATTATGACGGGTAATTTCAAGCCGTCCAACCTTTACGGCTTACAGATAGAAGGTTTCAAATCGTCGGCAATTTCGCCCGTGAGTACGCTTAAAAACTATGAGCGAGGTATCAACAGTTCGTCGCTTGCGGCGGTGTTTCCGTTCGTTCGCACGTTCGTTATGGACGACGGCGGTATTATGCTCGGTGAGAACAAGGCAAACGGCTTTCCGTTCATTTTCAATATGTGGAAACGTGGCAATCTGTATCAGAACTCAAACGGTATGATTATAGGAAAGTCGGGTAGCGGTAAATCATTCTTCTTAAAATCGCTTATCGCGAACGAGTGGGCGAACGACGCGCGGGTGATTATTCTCGATCCTGAAGCCGAGTATCTGACCTTGACGAAAAACTTATCAGGTAATCTGATCGACGTCGGCAATGCGAAAGAGGGCAGAATCAACCCGTTTCATATCTACAAAATTCTTACCGAGGACGGCTTGCCCGCCGATCCGGTCGTAACGTTCAACACGCACCTGAAAATGCTCGAAAGTTTTTTCAAGATCGTTTTCGTTGGCGCAAATAGCGACGTTATCGAGCTTATAAACAACCTTGCGGTGGAAGCGTATGCGCGAAAAGGGATATACGAAACGACCGATTGCACACTTCTTAATGCCGAGGATTTTCCGCTGTTTACCGACCTATTGGCGGTCTTACGGGAAAAGAACAAGGAAGAAACGGACAGTCTGACTTTGCGTGATATGCGATCGGCGGAGTTGTATTTGCAGAAATTCGTAAGCGGCAGATATTCGGATATTTGGAACGCGCCGTCTACGTTGAAAGTAAACGCCGACTTGATTGACTTTAACTTTCAGTCGTTGTTTGCAAACAAGAATAACACCGTAGCCAACGCGCAAATGTTGCTTGTTTTCCGTTTTATAGAGCAGGAAGTTATTAACGCAAGGGAAGCAAATAAAAGCGGGAAAAATTTGCGAACGCTTATCATCGCTGACGAAGCACATTTATTCATCGACGCGAAATTCCCGATTGCATTGGACTTTTTCTTCTCGATGAGCAAGCGAATCCGTAAATATAACGGCTCGTTTATTCCCGCAACGCAGAATATAGCCGATTGGAACGCGAACGAAGAACTCCGCAGCAAGACGAGTGCAATTCTTAAAAACTCGCAGTATACCTTTATATTCAAACTGTCCGCGCCGGATATGAAAGACGTTTTGGACGTTTACAAAGCGGGCGACAGTTTCAATGCAGACGAGCAGAGAATGATTATTTCGGCGGTAACGGGACAGGTATTTTTCATCGGTTCGACGGAACTTCGCACGAACGTGAAGATTACGACGGGCGAATATATCAAGAGCCTGTTTGAAGATAAAACAGGCGAAAATTACAATAAGGAGGGTAGTTAAGTGGTAAAAACCAAAAGGAAAAGCATTTTACGAACGCTGTTGTGTGCCGTGTTCGCGTTGTGTTTTGCGGTAGGCTTGTCAAGTCTGTTTGCAAGCGGCACGACAGCGTATGCGGCAACCACGCCGAAATATACCGTTAAGTTTAATTGGTCTACGAAAATCACAACGGGAACGGGCGGTGGAACGGGAGGCAATACGGCAAGCGGTTCAGGCGTAAGTTACAGTATGCAAACAGGACAATATAGTTTTGCGGACTATTCGGTAACGCTTTACGGCAGCTCGTCGTCGGGAACGGGAACGTTTGAAAGCGGCAGTTATATCGGATCGAATTCGGTCAACGTTATTATCAATTCAAAGGTAAAAATCCCGACAACCATTTCGGGCAACGGTACAACGGTGGCAAAAGGAAACAATAATTCGTTTTCGCTTTCTAACCTTGCAGACGGTACATATACGGTAACTTCGAGTTTTAGCGCAGGATGGGCAACAAGCCCACGTTCGGGTATCAGCAAATCATATTCGTTCACGTTTCAGTTCAAGATAGATAGCACCGCGCCTACAATGAATAACGTTTCGACTTCGTCTACGGGTAAATACACGAACTCGTCTACATACGTTTACGCTTCTGACTCTATGAGCGGAGTAGATTCTATTTATATGAAAGCGCCCGGCAGCAGTAGTTACGCTAATATGGGAACGTCTACGACGGTATCATCCACGGGAACAAATGGTTTGTATTATTTTTACGCCAAAGATAAGGCAGGCAATACATCAAGAACGTATTATCTGTATCTCGATACCGTGAAACCCACAGGCATTATAAAAGGAATGCAGGGAACGACGTATTCGGGCAACTATATCAATCAAACCTTTTCATATACGGCGAGCGATTCGGGTAGTGGTATCAGTTATTTGCAATACAAAACGCCGGGAAGTTCATCGTGGTCAACTTATACGGACGGATATACAATTCCGCCTACGTTTACCAACGGAACGTATCAGTTCAGAGCCGTAGATAAAGCGGGAAATATATCCGCAACGAAAAGTATCGTACTTGATTCCAAACAGCCGACTATGACTTTATATTCGGGAGATGTTTCGGTATCGAACGGATTCAAAAGCATAGCAAACTATATCAAGGCAACGGCGACGGACAGCGGAAGCGGTGTAAAGACGATTTACGTTAAGAAGCCCGGCGCGTCAAGTTATACCGAATATACAAGCGGAACGCAATTGACGGCAGACGGCGCGTACTCGTTCTATTGCGTGGATAATGCGGGGAACACTTCGCAAACCTATACGATTTCAATGGATCACACAAGACCTACGATTACAAGTTCGGTCGGCGGGTTCGGCAAAACGCTGAAAGACGGGTTTTCAGTAACCGCTTCGGACAATTTCAGCGGCGTAACGCTGTATTACAAAACGCCGAATGCTTCGTCGTTCGTGGCAAGTACCGTTTCGAGCGTCGTATTTTCCAAAACGGCGGTCAACGGCACTTACGCGTTTTATGCGGTGGACGGGTTCGGCAACAAGAGCGATACTAATTATATGTATATGAGTATCGACGCACCCGAAGCAACGATAGTAAAGTCGGACAACAGCCATAAAGTATGCGTAATCTGGACGGCGAGTAACTGCTATGCAACGTTGAACGGGAAAAGTTATACAAGCGGAACTTGGATTGAACAGGAAGGCGAGTATACATTCGTCATCACGAACGACGCCAACCGTTCTTCAACGTATAAATTCACGGTCGATCACTACTACGCAAGGTATTCTATGGTTGCGCCGACCTGCACGCAAAAAGGTTATACCATATATAAATGCACGGGTTGCGGAGATAGTTACGACGGAGATTTTATCGAAGCCAAAGGACACGACTACGAGAGCAAAATCGTAAAACCGACTTGTACTGCGCAGGGCTATACGAGATACACTTGCAAAACTTGCGGAAACACCTATACGGA
>CDZB01032581.1_pt1 | contig 41308 bp, 40 predicted proteins | sample 554961 | NCBI WGS metagenome assembly CDZB01 (sample SAMEA3182106, study PRJEB8094) | gut metagenome | biome: human; feature: gut; material: Stool; isolation source: human stools | place: Canada | collected 2013-02-26
AAAAATAAAAATCAAATATTGACAAAATATATCCAAATATGGTATATTGAATATGACAGACAACGCCGGATAATGTAGGGTATACCTATTACACCTATCGTGCGGACGGATTGCGTCACAGCGTCGGCAGCACGGTTCATGTATGGGACGGGACGAATATCGTTGCAGATGTAAGCGGAAGCACGACGACGGTGTACTTCCGCGGAATCGGGCTGATTTACGCGGAAACGGCGGGCGTGCAAACATATTACCACCAAAACGCGCATGGCGACGTAATCATGCTGACGGACGGCATGGGGAATATCCTCAAAACCTATGAGTATGACGCGTTTGGCCGCGAGTGGGATGCGCTCGACACGGACAACAACCCGTTCCGTTACTGCGGGGAATATTTCGACAAGCAGACGAAGACGGTGTACCTGCGTGCGAGATATTACGACAGCGCATATGGCAGATTTACACAGCAGGACGGGTGGCAATACACGGATGCAAATGATCCGCTGAGCCTGAATTTGTATACATATTGCTGGAATAACCCGGGGAATATGGACGACCCCGATGGGCATTGGAGTTGGCTGAAATTTGCTTATTCAACCGTTAAGGGGGCTGTTAATGGGTATATTTCGGCTAAAGTGGCTGGTAAAAATATTTTCCTATCTACTATGGCAGGCGCTGTAACAGGAGCAATCTCTGGCATTGGTATGGGATTGAACTTGTCGGGTGTAGCAGGGGATGTGGTTGAAGCCATGTTTGATGGTATATCTGTGGGAATAGGGAGTATTTTCGATCAATTATTGGATGGAAAAAGTTTCAAAGAAATAGATTATCACGATGTTATTGTATCTGCTATTGTGGGAGCAGTTGGATCTTTTGCCTCAAAAATTTCTGAGAAGATGTCTAACGCGATGCTCGATATGTATAACAAACTATGTGATATATTTGAGGGTTATACAGAAGCTGCTCCTTGGGTAAAAGAAGTTTTAACGGAAATATATAATATATTATTTGTTGATCTTCCTGAAAATGCTGTAATTGAAACATTGACAGGAGGTGATTGAAATAAAATTTCCTGTTTGGAAAGAAGCAAGGATAACTTGCTTTGTAATGATTTTTGCATTCATTCTTTTTGGTGTATTTTTTACTGTATTAGCTGTAATGTATGATTCTTTAATGTATTATTTAACGTTTTTTTGTTTGTTTGGTATCGCTTTGGTTCTTTTTATTTATAGAAAGTTGCTTTTTTGTACTGTGGTTGTGAGTAGAAATGGAATTGATAGAGAATATAAAAAAAAGAAGACAGTATCATTTAAATGGGAAGATATTTTTGAAATTAGAATTTTGATTATTCGTGTAAAGCATGGAAAGAATATGGGGCAAAATGTGCCAATTATGATGATTTCTAAGAGAAATATTACCTATGATGATAAAAAGCATGTTTCTAATATAGTAAGAGAAAGTAATAGTATATCGATAATTGCTATGAGTTATACAAAAGAATTAGAAAATGAAATAAAGAAGTATTACACGAAAGATATTGAAATAGAAAAATTTCAATAGAAAAAGAGCCTGCCAATTTGGCAGGCCCTTTCTTTTTGAAATCAGTTGAGTGATGATAATGGAGTTTATCATTGCAAAACTATTGTATAACAAAATTTTCCATTTGTCAACACGAATTAGGAAATTTTTGTAATATTTTTTGAAATATGCCAAAATTGTAAAGAAAATGGATTGCCAAACTGCTGCGAAGCGTTTAAAGCGGGAACCATTTACGGAAATATAACGGATATCTATCTGAAACTATGTTAGATGTCCGCTTTTTTAGCCAATGGATGCTTTATACTCTTTGCCCCAATTCCACATGGCGTCAAGAATCGGTTTTAGGCTCTGTCCCAGCTCGGTAAGGGAATATTCCACCCTTGGCGGTACTTCCGCATATACCTTGCGGTCGATAAGCCCGCTTTTTTCCATATCCCGAAGCTGCGCGGTCAGTACCTTTTGCGATACACTGCCGATGGATTTTTTCAGTTCGCCGAAACGCTTGGTTCCCGGCATCAGGTCACGCAGTATCAATACCTTCCACTTGTCGCCGATCAGGGTCAATGTGGTTTCGACAGGACAAGCCGGCAGCTCAGGCGCGGTTTTCTGTTCGTTCATAAGCGAGCACCTCCTATAATAGTATCAAAAAGAACTTAACATGCTGATTATATCATATGGCTGTTATAAAAGTCAACATCCAAAGAGGGAATAAATAATTTTTAAAAGACTGAAAACGGTGAAAAGCCTGATATATACACAAATGTTTCCTTTTGGTAACTGACGGATGGTTTCGTTTCGGTAACTACACCACAATAAAGTGCGTACTTTACAACGAAAATGGATTCGAGTATTATTGAAACAGAGCTCACGGAGAACGGCCGCTCCGAGACTTAATATTTATGAAAAATATTCGGAATCGACCGAACTGTAATTCAAGGAGGAATTTATCATGAAAATCGCAGTTATTTGCGCGAACGGGAGAGCAGGCAGACTGATTGTAAAGGAAGCGGTAAGCAGAGAACTGGAGGTCACTGCCGTGGTGCGCGAGGAAAATCAGACGGTGGCGCAGCAGGTGCTGAAAAAGGATTTGTTTGACTTGGCAGCCGCCGATTTAACTGACTTTGACGTTGTCATCGATGCCTTTGGGGCTTGGACGGAGGATACTCTTTTTCAGCACAGCACTTCATTGAAGCATTTGTGCGACATTCTTTCCGAGTCAAATGTGCGTCTGCTTGTGGTTGGCGGCGCGGGCAGCTTATATGTAAATCCTGAACACACCGCTGTTGTATCGGATGGGCCGGATTTCCCCCCTCAGTTTTTGCCGCTTGCGAAGGCTCAGGGCAAGGCGCTTTCGGAGCTTCGTCAGAGAAACGACGTAAAATGGACGTTTATCAGCCCTGCCGGAGATTTTAGAGCGGACGGCGAGCGTACCGGGAAGTATATTCTTGGCGGTGAGGAATTGATTCTCAATTCCAAGGGAGAGAGCGTCATCAGCTATTCCGATTACGCGATCGCCATGATCGACGAAGCCATGAGCGGCGATCATGTTCGGCAGCGCATCAGCGTGGTGGCCGAATAAGGATATAAATATGGAAAAGGAGAATTTATCATGAATAAAAATACATTTACAACTGTTAAGCTTACAAAAGGCGAAATGAACGTGTATGACTTCGGCAGCGTAAAGCTGCATGCGTATAAGACAAATGATTTTCTCGACGATGAAGTATTCGTAGTCGAAAAAAACGGCAAAGCGGTCATTATCGAATCTCCCTGTTTTTTTGATAACTGCAAGGAGCTGGAGCAGTACCTCAAGGGGACTAAGGTCGAAGGCATGCTTATCGCGTATCACGGAGCGGGCGCGGCATTTCTGCCGGAGGTCCCGAAATACGCTACGCAGAATGCCGTGGACTATTCTGAGAACGGCGGAGGCAGGGCATTGATCGATCAGTTTGCGGGAGCGTTCGGCGAAAGCTTTGACAGCGCTCTCCATAAGATCACCGATGTGATCGGCGAGGGGAAAGTGACAATCGGCGGGATTGACTTTGTCATCAAGCAGACAGCCGAAGCGTTTGATGTCGAAATCCCTGAAATAAACGCGGTATATACCCATATGCTCGGTCATGACTGCCATTCCATCGTCGCGGGAGTGGGTCATGCCGACGCGATGATTGCACAGTTGAAGGCCTATATCGAAAGAGGCTACGATTTGATTTTAACCTCTCACTATACGCCCGAGGATTTGAAGGATGCCAAAGACAAAATTGCTTATATCGAAAATCTGAAAGCGATCGCCGCAGGCTGTGCAAATTCGGAGGAATTTAAATCAGAGGTACAAAAGCGGTACCCTGCTTACAGTGGAGAAAATTATTTGGATATGACGGCGGGATTCTTTTTTGCCGAATAAAAAAGAGGGCAGGGCTGTCGTTTTCGGCAGTCCTACTTGTGACGGAGAATGAAATGGATTAGAGGAAAGAAAAATGACACAGGCGGAAAGAAGAATTTTCTTGATTGAACGGCTGCTGACAGAAGAGCCGTCGTATGGAGAGCTTGCAATTCCGCGGGAAGCGGCGGCGCAGAAACGTCTGCTCCGGTCCCTTATGAATATCCGCCCGCCAAAGGCAGTCCGCGCGGATTTTATAAAGGTGCAGGATGAATATTTGCAAGAGGAAGCCGAAAAGAAAGGAATCGTCGATTTGGCCGATTTGACTCCTGTGCAAGAGGGCATCTATCTTTGGAAAGGGGATATCACCGCGCTTCGCTGCGGAGCCGTTGTGAATGCGGCAAATTCGGGACTGCTCGGCTGCTTTTGTCCTTGTCACGGCTGCATCGACAATGCGATTCATACCTATGCGGGAATCGAGCTTCGCCTTGCCTGCGCCGGGCTCATGGAAAAGCAGGGCTATGCGGAGCCTGCGGGGAGGGCAAAGCTTACAAAAGCCTACAATCTTCCGTGCGAATATGTGCTGCATACGGTGGGGCCGATTGTCATGGGCAAGGTCACAAAAAAGGATGAGGAGCTTTTGACATCCTGCTATCGTTCGTGCCTTGCGCTTGCCGAACGGAACGGTATCAGGAGCGTTGCGTTCTGCTGTATTTCCACAGGAGAATTTCATTTTCCGAATAAAAGGGCGGCCGAGCTTGCAGTCGGGACGGTAAGGGACTATAAGGAACGGACGCACAGTGAGATCGAGGTGATATTCGATGTTTTCAAGGATATGGACTATGAAATCTACCGGGAGCTTCTCGGATAACATAAAAAAGCTGAATCGGGAAATTCAGACCGCGGATGCGATCGTGATCGGGGCGGGAGCCGGTCTTTCCGAATCTGCCGGATTTTCCTATCACGGCGAGCGGTTTGAAAAATACTTCGCGGATTTTAGAGAAAAATACGGGATCTGCGATATGTATTCGGGCGGCTTTTATCCTTACGAAACCCTTGAAGAATACTGGGCGTGGTGGTCAAGGCAAATTTTGGTGAACCGTTATGATGTCCCCGCCGGCAAACCGTACCGTGACCTGCTCGCGCTCGTGAAGGACAAGGATTATTTCGTGTTGACGACGAACGTCGACCATCAGTTTCAGCTTGCGGGCTTTGATAAAAAACGACTGTTCTACACACAGGGCGATTACGGACTGTGGCAATGCCGGAAGGCATGTCATAACAAAACCTATGACAACGAAAAGGCCGTCCGTCAGATGGCCGCGGCGCAGAGGGATATGAAGATCCCGACGGATTTGCTTCCGGTATGCCCCGTGTGCGGCGCTCCGATGACGATGAACCTGCGCTGCGATACCTCCTTTGTGCAGGATGAGGGCTGGTACGCGGCGGCGCAGCGTTATGCCGAGTTTATTCGCCGCCATCAGCATTTGCATATTCTATTCTTGGAGCTTGGCGTCGGAATGAATACGCCTGTCATTATCAAATATCCGTTTTGGCAGATGACGGCGCAGAATACAAAGGCTGTCTATGCCTGCGTAAATTTGGAGGCTTCGGTGTATCCCGCACAGCTTGAAAGACAAACCATTTGTTTGGAAGCCGACATTTCGGAAACGCTGACTGCGCTGCGAGAAGCTATGTCTGTATAACTCGAAAAACTATTGAGGAGCTTGGCGTTTATAAACGCCAAGCTCCTCAAAGCGTAAAATTTTAGTTTGACCGGACACGCTTGAAATCCCGCATGGAGGCAAATCCGTAAAGAGCGCCGCACGCTGACAGTTTACTCATCATCACAGGTATATGTCAGCGGAACGCCGTAGAACTCCTCGTAGATTTTGCGGCATGCGTCAAAAGCTGTTTGCTTTAAATAATCCGTATTCTCTTTTTTCCCAAGCTCCGGCTTCGGATAAATGGGCGTCGCGATGTGAAGCGTGAAAGAGACCTCAGGAATCCCCTCCGCGTCGCAGGTCTCGCGTTCTGTAAACGTGATGAACTGCGGAACGACCGGCACGCCGTATTTGGCGGCGATGGAAAAGGCGCCGTCCTTATACGGACGCACTTTCTTATAGTGCCACCACATCGACGCCTCCGGATAAATCAGCAGAAACGCCTTCTTTTGGACCAGGACGTATTCCACCGTTTCGTTGAAGCTGCGGGTGCCGCGGAGCGTCGTGTTCAGCGGCAGCATATCGCCTGCCCGCATCATTTCCCCGAGGAAGCCCTTCATATTGTTGAACGGAGCGGCGACGGCGTATACTTTGTGTCCGCGCGCGCCGTATTTGACGGCGAGACAGTCGAATTTCGCCACGTGGTTACAGGTCAAAACCGCGGCGCCAAGACCTTTCAGATTTTCCCTTCCGATCACGGTCGTTTTCATCACGCATTTGTTCTGATACAGCGTATATGGCTTTACGACGAAGAGCTTTTCCATACCGTATTTCAGCTTTTCGGAAAAGGTGCGTTTATCGGGATAATGATAATTCTCCGTGACCGGAATGACGAGCTCCTCCGGAATCGGATCGACGTGGACGTCAAAAACGCCGGCCTTTTCACTTTCGGCAATCGCTGTCATAACCTCGCGTCGTGTCATATCGGCTTACCTCTTGTGCTTTCTCATATTTGTTGTGAATCATACGTGCGCTTCCTCCGGCACTTCCACGCGCTCGATGACCTCCCAGCCGCGGCGTTCCTTTTTGAAGAGGAGCGCATCTCCGACGATCCGGATATATTCCATATAAAACAGCGGGTGAACGAACAGGACCGCCAGTCTGTGGAAGAATTTATACGGCAGATTTTTGCGTTCGACGATCAGCGCGCACGCGGTCATGAGGAAGAAGGAGAGATAGATGGCGCCAAAGCCGGCGGCGGCCGGGATCAGCATACGATACCACATAGGATTCCCAGCCAGCGCCGTGAACAGGGACGCGCATGCAAAAAATGCAAAATAAGCGGTGCAGATGCCCATATACAGATAGGTGAGCCCGAGTGCCGTCGTGTAGTAGCGGTTTTTCAGATTGCCGCCTTGACGGAGCTTTTTGCGGTAGAGCCTGCGGGACGCGACGACGCCGTGCATCCAGCGCCAGCGGCGCTTATTGGTCATGCTGTGGATCGGCGATTCCTCGACATAGCATTTTGCGTAGGATGTGTAATAGGTGCTGTAATCATTCGCGGCACAGTCATACATCAGCTCGATATCCTCGGTGAGCGTCTCCCGGTAGGGCCATCCGCCGAGCTTTTCGATCAGCGAGCCGCGAAGCAGAAGTCCCGTTCCGACGGTCATGCAGGTGATGCCGTGGTCGGATTTGAAGCGGTTGCCCATATCGTCGATCAGCGTCCAAATGACGCCGTTGCAGTCCGTCCAAATGTTGCTCGTGCCCTTTTTGGCGGGCAGATGGTTCTTGACGAGCTTTTTCGCACAGATCACGTCGGCGCCGCTCGCCATCGCATCGTTCATGCGGGAGAGAAAATCGGGCGCGAGCGCGCAGTCCGCGTCGATGATGAGATAAGCGTCGTATTTTTCCCCGTCGGCGAGGATCGTTTTCAGCGCGCCGTCGAGCGCGTCGCCCTTGCAGGTCTGCTCCGGCACCACATGGACATCGGCGCCGATTTTTTCCGCCATTCCAATGGTCGGATCGTCCGGCTCCTTGACGATGACGTGGACGTCAAAAAAGTCGGGATCATAATCCTGTTCGCCGATGGCTCGAAGGAGGTCTCCGATGGCGAGGCTTTCATTGCGCGCCGGAACGAGCAGGGCCAACCGGCTTTTTTTGTCGTTTGTGAGTCTTTTCTGAGGGCGGAGCGCGCCGAACCAGCCGATGATTCTCGGAAGATACAGCGCGACAAAGCCGACTGTGATCCAAAATAGGATTTTCAAGGATATCTCGATCAGTTTTTCCATAATTTCTCCTGATTCCGCCGCAAGATGCGGCTCTCGTAGATTTCAGCGGGGATTTTCGGAACAGCTTTGGGACAGCTCCCAATCCTGCATTTTCGTTTGGTATTCGGCAAGCACGTCGTCGAACTCATAGGTGTGGTAGATCGTATGCAGCCGGTCGATTTCCCACGGCTTTACATTGACGGTGTGATAAAACGGCAGCCATCTGATGGATTTGGAAAAGTGGCGGATGACCGTATCCTTCCGCATCCGGCGCTGCTCGTTGTAGCCGCGCGGCAAAAAGCATTTCTTCTTTGCCAGCCGGTTGACCGCGTCCTGATCGGGAAAGGGCAGCTTTTTTTCCGCGACAAGACCTCGTGCCTTCTTAAAAAAGCCTGTTTGACGTATTTTTTCGAGATCGAGCAGCAGCACGCCCGCGTTGATATATCTTGGATTTATGAATACCTTGCCGAGATAATCGAGCGCGCCGGCATATTCGCAGTCTTTCATGTCGTATTCAAAGAGAGGCCGGACATCTCCGATGGCGGCGGTATCCGTGTCGAGATAGAGCACGCGCTCCGGCAGCGGCAGAAGGTCGGAAAAAAGCCGAAGCAGCGTATACGGCGTGTAAACGCTGTCGAGATTGGGACTGTCTTTCATTTCGGATAAAAACAGCTCGCGGATGTCATATCGAGCGATACGGCTTTCCGGATGCTTTTCGTGGAGAATTTTCTCCAAAAAGATGCTTTGCTCCTCCGTGATCGGCCGGAACGCGGGATTTCTGTCCGTCAGATCCATGGTGAGAAGATGAACGTCGAGCGCTTCCCTTGTATGCGATGCGACGGAAAGCAGGGAGATGAGCAGTCCCCGGAACACCTTGTCGTTGCCGCAGTATAACAAAGAGATCATGAGCGTTCCCCCTTTTTTTCGGGCTTTGCCGGCTCGTAGGTATAAAAAGCGTAGTTATCGGGATTTTCGGCGCGAGCGCACATCGCGGCATAAACCTTTTCCCGAAGCTCGGCTTGTCTGTCGCGGATCGTCGCGCCGTGGCTTTCAAACGGGCCGTCTACATAAACGACGATTCTCGGATTTCCTCTTTTTGACCGGCGGTAAGTCACGGTGAAGCAGAAAACGGGCGCGCCGTCCCCCGCCGGATAGCGGAACGAGGTCGAGGGAAACGGCCGGATCCCGGTATAATATGGCCAAATATGTGCCTCCGGATAGATGACGACGCTGTGTCCCTCCGAAATGCGCTGTTCGATCGCGGCGGAGAAGCCCTTGAAGCCGCCGAGCGTCGTCGGTGTCGGGAGCGCTCCCATCATCATGATGAGATTTTTCGTCCCTCTTGCCGCGATATTGTCGGGATTGACGATGACATAAGCATCCTTCGGAAAGGTGATCATGTTATGGATAAACGCATCGCCCGGAATTTGCGTGTGATTTCCGTACAAAAAATATCCGCGGTCGCGGTGATCTCGCAGCTTTTCTTTCCCGACGATTTTCAGGCGGAATTTCAAAAAGCAGTAAAGATAAGCAAACGGCGTCATCACGATTCGATACACGAAGAATGCGGCGGCGCGCCAGAAAATGTTTTTTCTGATATAGGGAAAGTCCGAGCCGACCTCGACCTTTCTGCGCTCCCCGACGCCGGAGAATTCGTCGTTTACCGGGTCGTCATAATGAAATGTTTTTCGCTTCACGGAATCCTCCTTTGCAGCATCGGGCCCCGTCGAAATCCGATGAATCTATTATATTTGAGGGGTGAAAATTTTAACAGGACTTTTTAAAAATTCCCGGTATAAAGTTATAAGAGAAATTTCCCAGGCTCTACAGATATTAGAAATCGACTCTACAATTTGTAGAATCGGAGAATTTTGACTTTTAAACGTTGATTTTCTGCGGATTGTGTGATAAAATCATAAAAATAGCAGACGTTTTCGCTGTGACTTTTTCCGGTTGACCTCTTTGACCATTGTAAAGGGATTATAGACGGTCATAAGTTCGGATGCTTGGGACGATCGAACGGCCAATACCATAGAAAGATAAATAGGCGCTATCTATCACACAATACTATATAATACATAGTATAAAAAGTCAAGATAAAATTTGAACGATGAAACATGGAGAACGGTATGAAGGATGTAAAACCGATCATCGCGGAAAATCTTGCGGCGCTTCGCAAGAGCCGTGGACTCACGCAGGCGGAGCTTGCAGAACGGCTCGATTATTCCGATAAAGCGGTTTCGAGATGGGAGCACGGGGATACGCTTCCCGATATGAACGTGCTTTGCGATCTCTGCGAATTTTACGGCATTACCCTGGACTATCTTGTCCGCAAGGGCGACGATGCGGAAAAACTTCAATTCAAGGCGAAAAAGGGACACGAAACGAAGATTGCCATTGCCATGTGCGCGCTTGCCGTTTCGATCGTATGGCTTCTCGCGACCGTCATTTTCGTCTCTTCCAACATCATAAGCGGCTCGAACTATTGGGAGGCCTTTGTTTGGGCGGTCCCGATTTCCTGCCTTGTGATTCTCAGGATGACGCGTTCCTATCGGAACCAGATTTTTTCCATCTGTATCAGCTCTGTTTTGATTTGGACGACGCTTGCCGCGATCTATATTCAGTTTTTGCAGTACAATGTATGGATGATTTTCGTGATCGGCGTTCCGGCGCAAGTGATCATCTATCTTTGGCATAATATCAGGGCATCAAAATGAAAAATAAAAAAATCGCCGTGTTACACGGCGATTTTTTTATTGCCTGCATAGCTGTTTTGACCGTCACATAGCCGCAAATCGCTTCATCGGTATATCTCACAGCCCCTCATGGAATGGGCATTTTCTCGAATCCGGAGGATAAAGCAGTGGAAGCTGTAATGGTGTGATTTTGTAAAATTGAGCACTGAAACACTTCTTTCCCGGCTGGTAAATTTGGGTCACGGCCGCATATTAGAGGCATATTTTGGCGGTCTGGGAACGAAGTATCGCCTCTGTCTGCATTTAACCTATGCGCACAGGATATACAATTTCGATTTCGGGCAGTCTATGCGTCGGTAAAAGGACTGAGGATTTGCTGTGCTCGTAAGGAACGCGGTCGTTTCCGAGAGAAGGCATTCAAAGAGGCTTGGGACTGATCCTCACAATCAAAGGCACGATATATGTACCGTTGTGCTCTGCCTGCCGCTATTAAGAGCAGCTTAGGGGCAGCCTTTTTACCAATTGAGACAAAACCGCAGCCTATGCTTTGTTCATACTGCCGATTTCAAGCAGATTACCTTCCGGATCGGCAACATAAAAGTTACGGATGCCAAAGGAATAGGTGATGGGCTCTCCGGTAGGTAAGCACAGTCCCAACTTAGATAGTCGCTCGTATTCCGCATCCACATCAGCAAAGCTGGGCAGCCATAGGGCAATTTCAAATGTCTGGTTGATTTTCTTTGGCGGAATATAGCTTTCCCCGATTGTCTTAACAAATTCCTTCCTGCTGTATAGCCATAGGGATAATGTGCCGCTTGCTGTCTCAAACTCTGCGAAATCTCCACCGTCCCATTGAGTATGGAGGCCCAGAATATCTCTATAAAATCGAACCATGCTGTCCATATCGCCTGCAAATATGCATGAACCTACTCTAACATCTCTTCCATTCACTGAAATGATCTCCTTCATTACTTCATTATTGTTTACATTATCCCCGAAAGCGAACAACCAAATAATTCGCTTTTTTCAAGCTGATATCGGGGCATGAAAAAGTCTGATGGCTTCCGTTTTATTATTTTGCTGCTGTTTATATCCCTGTTTGTTCGCTTAGGCGCTGTTTTACGCTTTAAGTGAGTGTATCGCACACGGAATAAATACTGATTCTGTGGATTTTTCGGCTGTGAAAAATTTTATCACCGTTGAACATTTCCTGTTTTTTATGTGATTTTTCTGTCTTTATAATAATAAAGCTTGTCCTTCTCACCGATTTCCCTCAGAATCCGGCACGGATTTCCGACGGCGACGACGCCCGCCGGAATGTCCTTTGTCACGACGCTTCCGGCGCCGATGACCGTATTGTCTCCGATGGTGACGCCGGGCAGAACGATGCTTCCGGCGCCGATCCACACGTTGTTTCCGATATGAATCGGGATGTTGAACTGCATGCCGAGCCGCCGTCTCTCCGGCTCGACAGGATGACCGGCGGTGGCAAGCGTCACATTCGGACCGAACATCACGTTGTCGCCGACGAAAATATCGCCGTCGTCCACGAGCGTCAGATTGAAATTGGCATAGACGTGATTTCCGAAATGCGTGTGACTGCCCCAATTCGCATGGAGCGGAGGCTCGATATAGCAGTCCTCTCCGATTTCGGCGAAAAGACGGCGCAAGATCTCCTCGCGTTTTTCAAGCTCGGACGGTCTTGTCGCGTTGAAGTCGTATAGGATTTCAAGCCTTGCGTATTGTTCTTTTAATATTGTTTCATCAGAGGGGAGATAAAGCTCCCCGCTTTGCATTTTTTCACGAATCGTCATACTGGTTCCTTTGTTTTGTTGATTTATTTTCGGACTTGACTTTTCGGATCGTCTTATTTCTCGCAGACAGGCATCCAAAATTCCATTTCCTGTCTGGTATAATGCTCGTCGTATACATCGAGATGCAAGCCGACGTCATTTTGAAACTGATAGCCGAGCTCTCCGATCATTTTGTAGGGATCCTTGCTCCAAAAATTGCAGTAGTCCTTGTCAAAATCGATTTTGAAAACAATCCAGTCCGATTCTTTGATATGAATGGGAAACAGCTCTTCGCCGTCATGTGTTTCGTTGTCGCGGATCCCGATTGTATATCGGTAAAAACCGCGCGGGCAGTCCTTATCGTCGGAAGCGGAGCAATAAATGTGCTTGTCCGCTCCTGCCATTTCTTTCAGGCGCTCCCATCTCCCGTCGCTTCTCACTTCATCGTAAAGCTCGCCTCCGGATTTTACAAATTTTGTAAAACCGAGGATCGAAAAGGCGGATTCATGCCGTTTCTCATAAGCAAAGGCCATGATCGTGTTTTCCATCGCTATTTCTCCTTTAGAATGATTATGAAAGTATCGATACGATGGCATCATAGCATAGAGCTGCGGTAAAGTCAACATCAATCGTATGGAAGTGAGTTTTTGTTTTCATAGAGAATTGATATAATTCACCGCGGCAAGTCCTGCAACGGCGCCGTCGCCGACGGCTGTCGTGAGCTGGCGAACTGCTTTTTTGCGGCAGTCGCCCGCGACGAAAATTCCGGGCGTTCCGGTCGTGCAGTCCTCGCCGCAGTCTGCGTAGCCCGCGGCGTCAAGCGCGATAAGCTCCGAGAACGGCGCGTTCTGCGGCTCCTGTCCGACGGCGATGAAAAGGCCGTCGAGCGCAAGGGCGGACGTTTCCCCTGTGATTTTATTTTTAATTACGATTCCGGAAAGCTTTCGCTCGCCCTCGAGGGCTTCTATTGTGGAATTCATCACAAATTCCACGTTGTCGCGGCTCCGAAGGATCTTTTCAAGCTGCGCTTCGCCGCGGAAGGCGTCGCGCCTGTGAACGATATAGACATGCGCGCATCGGTCGGAAAGAAAGATCGCATCTTGAAGCGCGGCGTCGCCCCCGCCGGCAACCGCGACGGTTTTTCCCTTGAAAAAGGCGCCGTCGCATACCGCGCAATAGGAAACGCCGGCGCCGGTGAGCGCCTCTTCTCCTTCGAGCCCGAGATGACGGTGGCGCGAGCCTGAGGCGATGACGACGCTTCTGCATTCATAGCTGCCGTTCTCCGTGACAACGGTCTTGATCGCGCCGTCCGTGACTTTTGTAACCGTCGCAAGCTCGATTTCGGCGCCCAGCGTGATTGCCTGCTCGACGAGATGGTCGGCAAGCTCATTTCCGCTGATCTGCCGATATCCGGGATAATTTTCCACGCTCGGCGAATATGTGATCTGTCCGCCGAAAAGCTCTTTTTCAAGGATCAGCACGCTTTTTCCCGCGCGCAAAGCATAAATGGCGGCGGTAAGCCCCGCAGGCCCCGCGCCGATGACGATGATATCCTTCATGAGATGGCTCCGTTCCGCCGGAGATGCCGGCATAGATATAGTATGAAAAATCACACGGCGATGGATACGCCGCCGCGTGATTTTTCTGAGGATTTATGAAGAGGGATTTAAGCGGTTTCACGGCGCGCATCGATGAACGTCTTGATTTCTGGTGCGCCGACGTAGACCTCCGTGCAGCCTGCGCCCTCGATGATCATGGTCGGGGCCTGCTTGATGTCGTATTTGTTTACAAGATCAAGTCTTTCCTCTGCCAAGACCTTGGTATAGGCGATTCCGGCTTTGTCGAGCATCGCCGCCGCGACCTTGCAGTTCGGGCAGGTCTTTGTCGTCACGAGTGTGATTACCGGTGCGGCTTCACGGTTGTGCTTAAATACGGAATTTCCGATATCGTAAAGCTTGCGGTCTTTAAATTCCTTTGCTTTGCCGTCGTTCCAGTGCTGGACAGGGCGGTAATAGCCGGTGATGCGGCTGTATACCTCGGCGGATTCTCCGCATTCGGGGCAGGTAAACTGCTCGCCTGCGATATAGCCGTGATTTTTGCATACGGAATAGGTCGGAGAGATCGTATAATAAGGAAGCTTATAGTTCTCGGCGATCTTGCGCACCAAGGTGGCCGCCGCTTTCCAGTCGGGCATTTTTTCGCCGAGGAAAGCATGGAACACCGTGCCGGAGGTGTAAAGCGTTTGGATTTCGTCCTGCACGTCAAGCGCCTCGAAGATATCGGCGGTATAACCGACGGGCAGATGCGAGCTGTTGGTATAGTACGGCGTGCCGCCGTCCTTGGAGGAAGCGGTGATGATGTCGGGATATCTTGCCACGTCGTGCTTGGCGAGACGATAGGCCGTGGATTCCGCGGGCGTGGCCTCCAAATTGTAGAGGTCGCCGTACTGCTCCTGATAGTCGGAGAGGCGTTCGCGCATGTGGTTCAATACTTCCTTTGTGAATTCCTGCGTTTCCGGACGCGTCATATCGGCGCGCAGCCAGTTCGCATTGAGCCCCGCCTCGTTCATGCCGACAAGCCCGATGGTGGAGAAATGGTTGTCAAAGGAGCCGAGATACCGTTTGGTATAAGGATAAAGTCCCTCGTCCATGAGCTTGGTGATGACGGTGCGCTTTACCTTGAGCGAGCGGGCTGCGATATCCATCATCCTGTCAAGGCGATGGTAGAAATCCTCCTTGTCCTTGGCGAGATAAGCGATTCTCGGCATGTTGATGGTGACGACGCCGATGGAGCCGGTGCTCTCGCCGGAGCCGAAGAAGCCGCCGGATTTCTTGCGCAGCTCGCGCAGATCCAAGCGCAGGCGGCAGCACATGCTGCGCACGTCGGAGGGCTCCATGTCGCTGTTGATATAATTGGAGAAATACGGCGTGCCGTATTTTGCGGTCATCTCAAAAAGAAGCTTGTTGTTTTCGGTTTCAGACCAGTCGAAATCCCGTGTGATGGAGTAGGTCGGGATCGGATACTGGAAGCCGCGTCCGTTGGCGTCGCCCTCGATCATCGTTTCGATGAAAGCGCGGTTGACCATGTCCATTTCCGCCTTGCAGTCTTTATACTTGAACGGCATCTCCTTGCCGCCTACGATGGCGTACTGCTCCGCAAGGTCTGCGGGCACCGTCCAGTCGAGCGTGATGTTGGAGAACGGCGCCTGCGTTCCCCAGCGGCTCGGCGTATTCACGCCGAAAATGAACGATTCGATGCACTTTTTGACTTCACGATAGGAGAGATTGTCCGCCTTGACGAACGGCGCGAGATAAGTGTCGAAGGAGGAAAACGCCTGCGCGCCCGCCCATTCGTTCTGCATGATGCCGAGGAAGTTGACCATCTGATTGCACAGCGTGGCGAGATGGCTGGCCGGCGAGGAGGTGATTTTGCCGGGAACGCCGCCGAGTCCCTCTTGGATGAGCTGGCGCAGCGACCAGCCGGCGCAGTAGCCCGTCAGCATGGAAAGATCGTGAAGATGAAGGTCTGCGTTTCGGTGCGCGTTTGCGATTTCGTCGTCATAGATCTCGGAGAGCCAGTAATTCGCGGTGATCGCGCCGGAATTGGAGAGAATCAGTCCTCCGACGGAATAGGTGACGGTGGAATTTTCCTTGACGCGCCAATCGGCGGCTTTGACGTATTTATCGACAAGCTCCTTGTAGTCGAGCATTGTGGATTTCATGTTGCGCAGCTTCTCGCGCTGTCTGCGGTAAAGGATATAGGCCTTTGCGACGTCCGCATAATCGGCCTTGATGAGGACGGCCTCGACGCTGTCCTGGATGTCCTCGACGGCGATCAGCCCGTCTTTGATTTTCGGCTCAAAATCCGCTGTTACCTTGAGGGCGAGAAAATCGATGGTATCGGGATTGTAATCCCTGTCGCACGCTTCAAACGCCTGCGTGATGGCGTGACTGATTTTAGATAGATCAAAGTCGACGATCTTATTGTCTCTTTTTCTGGTTTTGTACATCTTCATGGTTCCTTTCGCAGTGTAGGGTCGGACGGGCTTTTGGAATGTGCCGTCGCAACTATGGTAACATCATAGCATCAAAAGAAATGTTTGTCAATAGAAAACCACAAAATATAGTGATCTTTTTTTGTAAAAACACAAGATGTGGCAAGTTGCACAAAGAAGTAAGCAAAATTTTGACAAATATTTTTCGGTGTTTTTTCGGTAGAATCGAACCATGTATTTGTCGTGCTGCGGAATAAAAAGGGCGGAAGCGGCGGCTTCCGTCTTTTAATATATATTTGAAAGAAGAATCGCTTGGCTTGTTCAAACGCCGCGCAGCGCGACCGCGGGAAGGATCGGGCGTACCGCATCGGCAAGCGCCTCCATTTCGGCTTTTGTGAAGCCGGTGAGCTTCCCGTCGATGAGATCTCCGGAGTTCACGAAGCTTTGCAGAAAGTATCGGTCGCAGCCGGCGATCCATTTGGCCGCCTCGGAAAGACTTTCCCTGGTATGGAATTCGCGTATCACCGTGGTGCGGAATTCATACGGCACGGCTCCGGAAAGAAGAAAGCGGACGCTTTCCTCGATTTTCGACAAATCAAACGAAGGAAGTCCGATTGTTTCGGCGTATTTGGCCTTGGAATTTTTGATATCCATGGCGACGTAATCGACAAGCTTCCTTTCGACGAGCGATTTCAGCTTATCCGGGAAGCTGCCGTTGGTATCGAGCTTGACCGAATAGCCGAGCGCTTTGATTTCGGCGATGAAGCTGTCGATATCGTCGTGGAGAAGCGGCTCCCCTCCGGTGATACATACGCCGTCGAGGATGCCGACACGTTTTTCCAGAAACGAGAAAAATTCGTCGGGTTCTATGGTTCCTGCCGAAGCGGGATCCAGTACAAGAGAGGCGTTATGACAAAAGGGACATCTGAAATTGCAGCCTCCCGTAAAAACGGTACAGGCGACTTTGCCGGGGTAATCGAGCAGGGTGAGCTTTTGCAGTCCTTTTATTTTCATATTGAAACTCCGTTTCCGTGTATGGTACTAATCGCTTCCCGTGATGCGGTTGGAGGGGCTTTTTGAAAGCTTTTTCTCCTTTATCTATTATATATAAAATTTTTGACTTTTCAAGTGTCTAAATACTGAACAATCATTTTTTCAAATTTTTGTCAAAATTCACGAAAATAAAGAATAATGGAAAAATATTCGACAAAAAGCGTTACCTTTTTCATTTTTTAAAGTTATAAGTAGTAGAACGAGCGTTTTATGCTCTTCTACTTTCCATGGAAATTTTTATGATTGCATTTTATGTTGACAATAATGGACACTTGATCTGGAAACGACTTGCTTTCGTTCTGCATCCCGCAGGACGCAGCTTACATCATTTTAAAAGGATCAGGATAAAAGAAAGGCCGAAATCTATTGCAAGGTATTTTCTCCACGGCTGCGATGGATATTATGGAGCCTGATCTTTTAAACGGACGGATTGAGACAGTCCTGTTTCTTTTACCAAACGATATATTGACGATTTTCTTTCTGTCATAAAATTGAAGGATTCTGTTTTTCATGTTCCAAAGGGTCCCCGTCCATTACACTGTTTGTGGTGACATGATGGTATCATATTTTTACTATCATCATTTTAAAAGGGGATAAGTTATGTCAAATCTGTTGAACGTTGGAATTTTTAGAATAAATGAAGGCAATTTTAAGAAAAATCTTCCATTTTCGACATTTTATGATATAATATTACAAGCACCAGTTAAATGGAGGAACGGTAAAATTGATCTTAGCAATGATGATATCAGCAATTGAAGACGAAGAAGAACGTCGTACGGCAAAAGAAATTTATGACAGATATGCTTTCAGAATGAAGAATTATGCCTATTCGATTTTGAGAAATGAGCATGATGCGGAAGACGCCGTTCAAGAAACAATGATCAGAATTATCAAGAACGTAAGGGTATTTTTGTCTCTTCCTTGGAAGGATACGGAAAAGCTGGTGCTCGTCTATTTGAAAAATGTGGCGTTTACCCTTTACCGTGAAAACAAGAATATCGCAGAACGGAATTGTTCTTATGACGATCTCGACGAAATCTTGGCCGATGAGGACATGGTGGAAAACGTCATTCGGAAGGATACCGCGGACAGACTGAACGGTTTGATCGATAAGCTGCCGTATGATTATCGTGATCTTTTGACGCTGCATTATAAATTCGGCCATACGATTTCGGAGATTGCCAGTGTTCTTGGTATGACAGAGGGCAATACAAAAATGAAATTGATGAGAGCGAGGAATGCGCTTAAAAAGAAATGGGGTGATCAAAATGACGACGATGAATGACGATCTGTTCGACATTGCCATGTCGCTTGCCTGTGACAGCGACCTTGAGTCGGAGCTTGCCCTTTTTCGAAGCTTTGATGAGATCCCATGCAGTTTCTCGGAGGAGCATAGCCGGAATATCCGTTACATATTGTCCCATAATGGCCGTCGGCCGATATGGAGAAGGAAAATGGTTTTTGCTCATTTTACCGCAAGACGGATGGCGGCAAGCATCGCGGTCGTTTTTTCACTTGTTCTGTGCGGCTGTGCCTGTTTTCCCAATGTCCGCGCCGCGGTGAGAGAATTGGCGGTGGAGTTTTATGATCAATATGTGGGGATTACGGACGATGGCAATGCCATTCTCAAAGATCCTATGGAGCATCATGCCCCGACTTATATCCCGGAAGGCTATGAGATTGAGAGGGAAGACTTGACTTTCTATTATGGAAGTATAAGATATGTAAACAACGAGGGTAAGTTTATTAAATATTATCAAGATTTTAATAAATATGCTACTATGTATTTTGATTCTGAAGGTGCAGTGCTATCTGATATTTTCATCGATGAATATCGCGGCAAATATTTGGAATATCCCGATGAACGGAAAACACAGAATGTTGTCATGTGGACCGACGGTACCTATACTTATTATATCGTGAGTGAGCTTGCTTATGAAGAATTAAAAATAATGGCGGAAAGCGTTTCGTGATGTTGCATAATTTCCTTTAATGGAATTTGTTGGATTTTGACGAATATGAATTTTTTGGGAATTTTTTGTAAAAACAGCGTTACCTTTTGATTGTTTTCGCGGTTATTATAGGTGAAAGCGAAAATTTTAGGAGGTTTATGATGAAACGAAAGCTTTTACGGATTTTTTCGGTCATCCTGTGTGTCTGCATGCTGCTTGCCTGTCAGATCTGCGCGGGAAATTCAGGGGAAGGAGGGATCATGCCGCTGTGGGATAACACGGTATCAGCTTTTTGTGAGATTTTCTTTATGGAAGATGGTACTGGTGTTGCAAGAGGAACGGTATCTGCTCGTTATGAGGGAAGTGTAATTTATGCGAAACTCACCTTATATCGCGTCCGCTTTTTATTGTCCGATGTCGTGGTAGACTTTTGGGCGGCTGCCGATTATGACGATGTCAATTTTGGCGAAACATTCACCCCGATCGACGGACAGAAGTACAAGCTGGTGCTTGAGGCTACGGTTACCTATAACGGCTACGAGGAGCCGATTACCTTATCGGATACGGAAACGTATTACGCGTCCAGTAACCCTTAAATAGCTTTTTATTGTTGATTCATGATTTTATAGGTTTTTTACTTTAGTAAAAGATAAAAATCTCCGAAAACACAATAAAAGTGTCTTCGGAGATTTTTTTCACTCTATTCATATGGCTGGTAAAATGCTTTGTCTAAAAATCAAATGATTATTATATTGTATCAGGGACAAGAAAACAATTTGTATCACAAAAATTTATAAACAAAAAGGAGAAACATCATATGACAAATTGTGAGATCATCAGCGGGACTTATTTTGACGAGGACAACGGAGAATATCTTTCTTATGGCATCGCAGCGGAAGAGGACGGCGAAAAAATCGTAATTGAAGATATTTCCGTCAATCGGAAATTGGTCGAGGAGCTCCGTGACAGGATTCTGAAATACGGATTGTCTTTGTGCCATTTGAAGGAGTATATCTACGACTGGCTTTGCGAGGCTACGGATGTGCTGCGGTTGGCATGAGCTTACATGCGCTCTTTATGGATTTGTACTTGGATTAGGAAAGGAACGCTTTGATATTATACCCTTGTTATGAAAACGGAAAACATTGCAAATTAAAACGACTGTATCGGAGAGAGGAGATACAGTCGTTTTTTTGATAAAATAAAGGAAATGCTTTTGCAGGGGCTCCGCTCAGCTGCGCTTGTATACGGCGGACACGTTACATTCGATCGCCACCCTGCCGTTTTCGTCGATGTCGCAGCCGTTGCCGCAGAAGCGATAGCAGCCGTAGTCGTTGATTTCCGATAGTCTCATGGTAAGACCGAGTGCGGCGGCCTTGCTTTCCGCGTTCTCGATGGCAAGACGGAGCGCTTCTTCCTCATAGGGCGCCGCGGCTGTGACCGTATACCATGTCCCGTTGATGCCGGTAACGCCGGCGTCGATCATTTTTTGCGTCAGCTCCGGTACGGAACCGACGTCGCTTGTAGTCAGAGACATACAGCGGGAGACGGAATATTTCCCGGAATTCGGCTCCTCAAAAGAAAAGAAGGATTCCTCCGACAAACTGCCGGCATTTCCGATAAGCGCCCTTACCGCTTCGATGATTTCATCGTTTTTGATCTTGGCCGCGTCTTCCTTTTTCGCATGTGTTTCAATACAGAAATGGATAACGGCGGTATCGGCCGGGGCAAGCACGGTGCCTTTTCCCGTTATGACGGCCGTATCGGTGTCCTCATAAGCGGCGAAAACGGATGTCATCGCACCAAGGGAAAGCATGCAGGCGAGAATCAAAACGCCTGCACGAACGGTTAATTTTTTCATTCAAACAACCTCCTTTTGTCATAGCGTGCCCGGAATATGAAAAATTATGAGGAAATTGGAAAAATTTTTGGTTTATCCAAAATAAAAGGCCGGCAGCTATATGCCGGTTTCATAAAAAGAAGGCGTTATCAGAAGTCCACGGATGTCAATATCATGTCAAACCAAGGAACCGCCGTTTTTTGCCATCGGATTAGTTTTTCAGAATATTGAGATAGGTGTTTCCGGCGACGATCATATGCGCTAAAAGCTTGATTTCCATCAAATCGAAGGCTCGCTTGATTTCTCTTGTGGTAAAGAGGTCGTCGCTGGAAGGCAGGGCGACGCCGGAGGGATGATTGTGTGCGAGCACGGCCATGGAGGCACGCTTGAAGAGCGCCGTCTCAATCAGGCGCCGGAGCGTGATGGCAGAGGAATTGACAGAGCCCTCGTGTACCTTGACGCATTCGATCAGATTGAATTTGTTGTCCAAGAGGAGAAGAAAGACTGTTTCCACATTGATGCCGACATATTTGTTCACAAGATATTCGCCGATCTTCTCCATGCTCGAAAGAGGAGCTGTGGTATGGTTTTTTTCAAGCGCATACCGCCTTGAAAGCGCAGGCACCATTTTGATCAGCACCGCGGAATGTTCTTTGATTCCCGGCACGCTTATCAGATCGTCAAAGGAGGCGTCAAATACCTCCGAGAGAGATCCGAACCGTTCGATCAGCTCGTGGGCGAGCTCATTGGTGTCCCTTTGCGGGATCGAGTAAAAGAGCAGTAGCTCCAGCACATTGTGCGGCTCGAAATTGTCAAGTCCCTCGATAAGGAACCGGCGCTTTACGCGCTCTCTGTGGTTTTCGTGTATCATCTGTCCCTCCGGTATCGGCTGAACCGGTTATCCTGACGGCACGTCGTGCGAAAATGAAAAACACCGACCGGTCTTGTATGCCGACGATATCGTAATTATATCATGTATATCGACAGTATAGCACAAATAGACGTCGGATTCAATACTTTTTTCATCTTTATTTGCCGCAGATCGTATGGAGCTTCTTGATCGGGACAAAACTATTGAAAAAATTCCGTGGTTGTGATATGATTACTATAATAGAATCTTGATAAAATAAAGACATACGTTGCGAAATCTTTCATTTGCATAAACATTTTTCTGCATCATTACCGATCGATAACCGTCATGGCGGCTTCCTTGCTTCGCCGTGGCAAAAAAGAAAGGCGGGCGGGCTTATATGAAAAAAATATGGAAGAAAATCAAAGAATGGGTCCCTCTGTGGTGTCTGGTTCTTTTTGCATTTTTTATTTTGGCGCTGATCGTCGAGGCGGTGTCGAAGAGAAGCGTGCCTCTCGCGGATTTTATTCACAACACCTCCGGCGTCGTGATCCGCACGGTGCTCGCTTGGTGTACCAATTTAATCCCTTTCTCCGTAGCGGAGTACCTGCTTTTGGCCTCTCCGATCCTTGTGGGTCTGATCTGCTATGCCATTATCCGCCGCGGCAGGCGCTCGGCGGTGCTGGGAGTCCGCTGCTTCGCGAGTTTTCTTTCCGTTGTCTCTCTTGTCTACACGCTTTTTATTTTCGGCTATGGAACGGGATATTACGGGGAAACCATCGATGAAAAGCTCGGATTTGACCGGCGCGACGTATCCGCCGAGGAATTATATGATACCGCGATCGCCCTGATCGAAAAGGCGGAGGCGGAGCTTCCTTATGTGTTTTTTCCGCAGGGGACCTATTCCGCGATGCGGTTTTCCTACAGTGAAATGAATGAAAAGCTGAATACCGCGTATAGCCGGCTTTGTGACCAATATCCGTCGATCCAAAGGCTTTATTCGCGCACCAAGCCCGTTCTGCTCAGCGAGCCGTGGACCTATACGCATACCTCCGGCGTCTACTCTTTCTTCACGGGCGAGGCGAATGTGAACGTGAATTATCCGGATTATATCGTCATCAGCTCGGCGGCGCATGAAATGGCGCATCAGCGCGGGATCACAAGGGAGGACGAGGCGAACTTCATCGCCTTTCTCGTCTGCACCATGAGCGACGACGCCTATGTCCGTTACAGCGGATATGTCGACGTTTTGAACGAGGTGATGAACAAGCTTTATTCCGCCGATACGGAGCTTTATGCGGCGGCCAGACTGCGCATGCCGGAGGAAATCAAGGCGGAATACGCTTCCTACAGCGCATTTTTCGACAAATACCGCGAAAGCACCGCCTCCAAGGTGTCCGGGACCATCAATGATGCCTATATTTCGTCCCACGGACAGCCGGCGGGCATCAAGAGCTACGGGCTTGTTGTGGATTTGGTGGTAGCATACATGCTGGACGGCGCAGGTGCGTGAAAATTTCCGTTAAATTTTAAAAAGCTTTTGAGCGGAGCTCTTGCGAATGACCGACGAAAGGGGAAATTGTTATGAGTGAAAGCAAGAAAAAAATTCTGGTTGTGGAGGATGAACGAAAGATTTCGCAGGTCATTGAAATCAATCTGATGATGGCGGGCTATCTGTGCGATGTGGCCTCCGACGGGGAAGAGGGGCTGCGGCTCGCGCTTTCCGGCGATTACGATTTGATTCTGCTCGATCTCATGCTCCCGAAGCGGGACGGGTTTTCCGTCTGCCGGGAAATCCGAAAGACGCTTTCCACGCCGATCATCATGGTGACGGCGAAGGAGGAAGAGGCGGATAAGATCATGGGACTTGAGCTCGGCGCGGACGATTATGTCACAAAGCCGTTTTCGATCAAGGTTTTGCTGGCCAGAATCAAGGCGAATATCAGGCGGTATTCCGGCGAGGTCGTGGAAAGGGTCGCGCCTGCGGAAAGCGACGAGGATAAAATCGTCATTCGAGAGCTTGTCATCGACAATAAAAATTATACCGTGACCAAAAACGGACGGGAGATCGAGCTTTCCAATAAGGAATACGAGCTGCTTTATTTTCTCGCTTCTCATGCCGACGAGGTGTTTGAACGCGAGGAGCTGCTTGTGAAAGTTTGGGGCTACGAGGGCTTTTACGGCGGTATCCGAACGGTGGACGTCACGATATCGCGTCTGCGGACGAAGATCGAGGAGGTTCCGGCGGAGCCGGAATATATCATCACCAAGCGTTCAAAGGGCTATTATATTCCGAAATAACGGAGCTGCGGGCTGCCGCGAAAGGGGCTGCGATGTATAAAAATCTGCATTACAAGATCATTTTGATATTTGTGATCTTCACGATCACGCTGATGACCGCCATCGGTGCGATCATGATCGGCAGCGCTTATAATTTTTACAACAATGATTTTATCGATCAGATGGAGTCCGCCTTCGAACCCGACGGGACGCTTTACGGAGAGCTGATCTCGGCGCTTGGGGAGAGCGGCGGGACGGCGCTTCAGCGGGAGATCCTCGGCTCCTATTCAAGCGTTCTCGGCATCAGCAAGTACCGGAATTACTATATTCTCGACATGAACGGGAATTTCCTGGACGGCTCGGACGCGCGGCTCGGCGCGGAGCTTGAAATAACAGACAATCTGATCTCCGCTATGGCGGGGCATGTCGGTTCGGGAAAGCAGCTGTGGACGGATTATATCGACTATGCAGTCCCGCTCACGGACGGCGACCATTCCTGCTTGATCTATATCAAGGATTCTCAGAATGAAGCGCGCTCCTTTTCCGTGATGATCTTTCAGATCACGGTGCAGGCGCTGTTCATCGGGCTTGCGGTCGCGGTCGTTCTGTCGTTTTTCCTTGCGAAAGCGATCACCGCTCCGATCCAGAGCCTGACGGAGGGTGCGCAGAAAATTGCAAGAGGGGAATTCGAAAGTGAGATTCGGATTCATTCCGGAGACGAAATCGGTACGCTGACGGATGCCTTCAACAATATGAAGCACGTTTTAAAAAGCACGATGGATGAAATCACGGGAGAACGTCAGAAATTTGAGACGCTGTTTTTATATCTGAACGACGCGGTCTTGGCATTCGACGGCACCGGAAAGCTGGTCCACATCAACAAGACCGCAAGAGAGCTGTTTCATCTTAGCGGAGAGGACAATGCCGCCGGCGACGGGAAGCTCACCTTTTCCCGCATGATCAAAAAATTGCAGATCAATTATAAAGAGGTTTCGGACAAATATCAGGAAAGCCGCAATTACGTCGTGCATGACGTCATATTTGACGGGAAGGCGCTTGATATCACGTTTGCGGAGTTCCGATATATCGAGATCAACGAGGAAAAAACCGGCATCATGTGCGTGATCCACGACATCACAAACCGGTATGAGCTGGACAAGTCCAGGCGGGAATTTGTCGCGGACGTTTCCCATGAGCTGCGCACGCCGCTGACCAGCATCAAGGGCGCCGTGGAAACCGTGCTCGAATATCCGTCGCTTGATCCTGAGCTGCGGGATAATTTTCTCCGCATGGCGGTCGAGGAGTGCGACAGGATGACGCGCATCGTATCCGACCTGCTCGTGCTTTCGAGGCTCGACAACAAGCGGATCGCGTGGAAGATCGAGACGTTTTCGCCGGCCGCATTTTTGGATCATCTTTACGACGTGATGAGCGTTGAAGCGAAAAATCATTCTCATGAATTTACCAGAAAATATCCGGCTGTCATGCCGGATATCACGGGGGACCGGGAGAAGCTTCAGCAGGTGCTGATCAATATCCTTTCCAATGCGATGAAATATACGCCGGACGGCGGACATGTCGATCTTTCGGCGGCTCCGGCCGCGGGAGGGGTGGCCGTGCGCATCTCCGATACCGGGATCGGGATTCCTGCGGAGGACGTGCCGCGGCTGTTTGAACGCTTCTATCGTGTCGAAAAAGCGCGGACCTCCGACGCGGGCGGCACCGGACTCGGCCTTGCGATCGCCAAGGAGATCATAGACGCGCACGGAGGGGAGATCCGCGTGGACAGCGAGCCGGGACGCGGCACGAGCGTGTTCGTGCTTCTGCCGTATCATTCCTCGCTGGAAAACGGAGATGACCGGAAGGCATAAGGAGGCGCTATGCGGGATTCTGCAAGAATATGGGAGATCGTGAAAACCGTAATTTTGGCGGTTCTTCTCGTCATGCTTGTCTGCGTCTGCATTTTATATATGCTGTCTTATCAGGGCACGTCGTCATATGGCTTTACCAAGGATACCATGAACAGGCTGAGCGGGGAATCGGTCAAATATAAATATCTGAATTATTTTGATGCGTCCTGTACGCTTCCGGACTTTATCGGCTTTTCCGACGGAGGTGACAGCATTGGCTTTTCCTATGGCTTGGATGCGGTCGAAACCGTATATTCCGATGTTCTTCGGTTTTATGATAAGCTGTTTGGCAGCGAGGGAGAGGTGACCGCGCTGACGCCTGAAGAGGGCGCGGCCGCTTTTTCGGAAAGCATGCGGGGAAGATATATTTATATTTCCTATTTTTGCGATCTCCCGAAATCCGTGATACTCGGAACGGCAGATCCGGATAAAATTTTTTCCGGAATCTCGGGCGAATACATCAAAGAGATTTTTATTGTCCCGGAGAAATATCTGTATGAGGGAATCACCGTCGGCAAGGACGGTGTGCCGGTCTACACATCGATTTATTCTTTTTGTGCGGTGGCGAGGGATTCGGAAGGGAATTACTATCGATATACGACGAAGTATGTTCCCGAGGCTGTCGGTGACGTGAGCTTTAACACAAATTATTATCTTTCATATAATACATCAGGGAGTGCGATGCGGTATGAGTTCGCAGCCGCTGTGGAAAAAGACGCTTTCCTTGAAAAATACGGCTTTACCGATAAGGTGACGGATACTACGGTGATTTATGCCGATCGTTTTTCAGCAAGACTGCTTTCTTTGGAGCGGGAGACGCCGAGCGACGGTGCCATAAAGTCGATTTTGGAGGCGTTTTTCATAAATCCGGAAAAGGCTTCTTCTTATTCGGATGAAAACGGCGTTAAAATTTATTTCGACGAGGGACGCAGCGTGAGGATTACGCCGGAGGGGCGGATACAGTATACGGCGCTCGGTGCGTCGGGGATCCCGTTTGAGGAGGTGTTTGGCTATCATCCGGACGGAGACGAATATGATACCTTCGATTATATCGGGGCGGCGCTCGTTGTGACCGATACATTGGAGCCTATCAGGGATCGTCTGTCCGTCACAGGGCTTTCTCTTTTTCTTTCCAATATCGAATATGACGGCAGCACGATTCGGCTTGATTTCGGCTTTCGGTATGGCGGTGTCCCGCTTTTGCTGGACGGGAAAGCGGATGCTGTAAGCTTTGAAATGCGCGACGGCATGATCAAAAGTATTTCGTTTGAGATGTGGACGGCCGCTGTGTCCGACGGAACGGCGCAGACGCCGGATTTCCTTTGGGCAGTGCGCAGCTATATCATGGATGCGTCAGACAAATGCTCGTTTGTATTTTCTTATCTGTTTTCAGAGGAAAAAAGCGAGAGCGGGATCGAAATTGCGGCGCTGTCGTGATGACGGGGGATGTAAAATGAGCTGGAAAAATCTAAAAATATTGGCCATTGTCATTCTGCTTGTGATGGATTCGTTCTTTCTTTTCAGCCTTATCAAAAGAACTCGCTCCGCCCGATATTATGACGGTGCGCTGATCGATTCGGCGCTCTCGGTTTTTCGGGAAAGCAGCTTTTACGTCGACCGAAAATTTCTCTCTTCCCGAAAAGCGTCGATTCCCGTTTATAGCGGAGCGGTAGATGAGGATTCTTTATCTACGGTCTCGCAGACGCTTTCCGGTGCCGGCTATTCGATGAAAAATGAGCCCGGCGGGACACGGTTTATCGGCGAGCGCGGAGAATTTTTTCTTGGGAACGATTTCTCCTTTTTTTATTTTGAAAACGACAGGATAGAAAGGCCGTCTGCCATTCTTTCGGATGGCGGCTATCTTCGACAGGAGACCGGCGCCGGGGTGGGACGCTTTCGACAAACAGCTGAAGCATTTTTGAAGGATCATACGCTTGTTTCTTCCGCAAAAGGCTTCGGATATGAGATTTGCTATACGGATTACTATTTGTCGGAGGATGGCTGCATCGTCTGTGTGATGCAGGAGCTGGACGGCAGGGATACCGAAAATCGAATCTATCTGCTTATCGTAGAAGATCGGGTCGTCGCGGCCGACGGTTCTTTCGCCATAGCGGCTCCGGACAGTAAATTGTCGGCGGAAACGGTCGGTCTTATGGATATTCTGTTTTCGGAAAAAAATTATTTTGACGAGGAATATAAAGAAAGCGGAGAGGTGTCGAGGAAAAACAGGATCTTGTCCTCTGTCGGTTATTCCTATGCGGTTTATTTTGATGCGGACGGACGCTTTTATTATGTGCCGATCTGTACGGTGACATATCAAAACGGGGAATCAAGAGCCTATAATTATGTCACCGGCAAGCTTTATTCCTAAGCGGATCAAAAATTTAAAAAAATATAATAAATATATTGGCAATTTTTAATATTTATGCTATAATAACCCCATAAACGCGAAGCGTTTATGTTTGGCAAGGCCAAAAAACATGTCAAAGCTCCAAAAGGGTATAGATCGCTTCAAAGTAAAGCTGTGTAACCCCATAAACGCGAAGCGTTTATGTTTGACAGGTCCAGAAAGCATGCCAAAGCCCCAAAAGGGTATAGATCGCTTTAAGGTAAAGCTGTGTAACCCCATAAACGCGAAGCGTTTATGTTTGACAGGTCCAGAAAGCATGCCAAAGCCCCAAAAGGGTATAGATCGCTTTAAGGCAAAGCTGTGTAACCCCATAAACGCGAAGCGTTTTCAAAGGGTCTTGCCTCTTTCATTTTACACGCAGCCGTTTGTATATTGGAAACAAAAATATGACAGCTGTTTTTCTGTTTTGAAATGCGGCGTCTTTCTATCGACCGACGCTCTGCACCGCGTGTGCCGGCGGCTCGAAAAGAAACATATGGAGAGAAAAATCTTTTTTAACCATTTGTTTCTTCTATAAATTTTATTTGTACTGCCGCACCGGCAGAGGATTGCCGAATAGGCAGGATGGAGTTTACAATGGAGAAAATCATAGTGGACGGCGGATACCCGCTTTCCGGAAAAGTCGACATAAGCGGCATGAAAAATGCCGCGGTTGCGGTGATATTCGCAAGTGTCGTCGTTTCCGGCGTTTGTATCATAGACAATCTTCCCTGTATCAGCGACGTTTCGGATTCGCTTGAGATTTTGAAGAGCATCGGTGCTCGGGTGAGGGCAATTTCCGGAACGGCGGTGGAAATCGATACCACACAGATAGCGGATATGGAGGCGCCGCTCGATTTGGTGCGCAGGCTCCGCGCTTCCTATTATCTTGCGGGCGCAATGCTGGGACGCTTCGGGCATGCCAAGGTCGGACTTCCCGGCGGCTGCGATTTCGGCGTCCGTCCGATCGACCTGCATGTGAAGGCATTTGAAAAGTTAGGTGCCGAGGTCAGCGTCGGGGGGGGCTGTATCGAGGCCGTCTCGACGGACGGCGTGCATGGCAGCAGCATCTATTTCGACTGTTCGTCCGTCGGGGCAACCATCAACACCATCATCGCCGCCGTTTTGGCGGACGGCTCCACGGTTATTGAAAATGCCGCGAGAGAGCCGCATATCGTCGATCTTGCCAGCTTCCTCAATGCCTGCGGTGCGGATATCCGCGGCGCCGGTACTCCTATCATTAGGATCAACGGCGTAAAGGAGCTTCACGGCTGCGAATATACGATCATTCCCGATATGATCGAGGCCGGCACCTTTATGGTCGCCGCCGCGGCGACAAAGGGGAAGCTATACATAAACAATGTGATTCCGAAGCATCTGGAAACCATTACGGCAAAGCTCCGTGAAATGGGCGTCATCGTCGAGGAATTCGACGAGGCCGTCATGGTGTCGAGGGGAAAGAGCGCGCTTTCCGCGGTCAATGTCAAGACGCTGCCGTATCCCGGCTTCCCGACGGACATGAATCCGCAGATGACGGTGCTGCTTTGTCTTGCGGACGGCACAAGTCAGATGTCCGAGACGATCTGGAACAATCGTTTCCGCTATGTCGACGAGCTGCAGCGCATGGGCGCGAGGATCAAGGTGGACGACAAAACCGCGTTCATCGAGGGGAATACGGCGTTTACTCCCGCCAGTGTCAAAGCGGTCGATCTGCGGGCGGGCGCCGCTATGGTCATCGCCGCGCTTGCCACCGAGGGACGCACCGAGATCGAGGAGATCGGATTTATCGAGAGGGGCTATGACGATATCGTGACGAAATTCAGAAATGTCGGCGCCAATATCCGCAAGATATATTTCCCCGACGGCGGAAGAAAATTGAACATCGGATAGAAACGGAAAGGGCAGAGCTTCTGCCCTTTCTGAAGTTCGCGCCCGAAATACGGGCTGCGGTTTCGGAAGGAAAAATATGAGAGATATAAGTGTGTTTGATATCATAGGACCTATCATGATCGGTCCGTCAAGCTCGCATACGGCGGGCGCCTTGAAGATCGCGCGGATCGCCGGGCTGCTTGCCCGAAAGAAAATCACGAAAGTGCATTTTAAGCTGTACGGCTCCTTTGCCAAGACCTATCGCGGGCATGGAACCGACCGGGCGCTTGTGGCGGGAATCCTCGGTTTTGATACCGGCGATTATCGGATCCGCGATTCCTTTGAGTTTGCAAAGGAGGGCGGACTTGCGTTTGACTTCGAGGAGATCGACGAGCAGACGGATTATCATCCGAACACCGTCGTGATCACCCTTGAGGAATCGGACGGCACGGTCAATGTTCTGCGCGGCGCGTCGGTCGGCGGCGGGGAGATCGAGATCCATGAAATCAACGGCTGTGAAATCAAATTTTCCGGCAAGAACAACGCTGTCATCGTTCATCAGAAGGACAAGCCGGGCGTCATTGCGGCGGTGGCGAAGGTATTTGAAAACGACGGCGTGAATATCTCTTATATGAGCGTCTATTGTGAGGATAAGGGCGACGACCAGTTTTCGATCATCGAAATCGACGGAGATTTCGACGAGGGCGCGCTGGAAGAGCTTCGCCGGCAGAAAAACGTGCTGTCGGCCGTCTATATCAAGGTAAAGTGATTGGTTGGAAACATGAGAGAATGTATGGATTTTTCAACCGGAAAAGAGCTGCTCGCTCTGTGTACGGAAAAAAATAAACCGATTTCGGAAATTATGCTCGTAAGGGAGATCGCAAAATTCGGCGTCGGCCGTGAGGCCGTATGGGAGCGCATGAGAAAATCCCTCGCGGTGATGCGCGAGGGTGTCGGCCGCTCTCAGACCGAGCAGATGAATCTGCTCGGCGGGTATATCGGCGGGGAGAGTAAGGCGCTCCTTGGCAGGATCCGGCGTGAGGGCGCGATGGGCGGGATGATCTCCCGCGCGTCCGCATATGCGATGGGCGTCATCGAACTGAACGCCTCGATGGGACGTATCGTCGCCGCGCCGACGGCGGGTTCCGCAGGGGTGCTGCCGGGGATATTGGTTGCCGCCGACGAAATCTATGATTTCGGAGAGGAAAAGCTGACGCAGGCATTGTTCAACGCTGGCGCCGTCGGCTATCTTATCGACCGCAATGCGACGCTCTCCGGCGCGGAGGGCGGCTGTCAGGCCGAGGTGGGAGCGGCGTCCGCGATGGCGGCCTCCGCGCTCTGCGAGCTTTTCGGCGGCGCGCCGTCGGTCTGTCTTGCGGCGGCAGGCGACGCGATTTCCAATATTCTCGGACTGGTCTGCGATCCGATCGGCGGTCTTGTCGAATCCCCCTGCCAGAAGAGAAACGCCATGGGTGTGGCCAACGCCGTGATCAGTGCGGAAACCGCGCTTGCCACAAGCGGAAAAACGTTGGTGCCGTTTGACGAGGTCGTCGCGGCAATGTACAGTGTGGGGCGCAACATTCCTTATCAGCTGCGTGAGACGGCGCTCGGCGGACTTGCTATGGCGCCGAGCGTGCGGAATCTGCATCCCGGATGCGCGTCATGCGGCGGCTGTAAATGAAAGGGAAAGCATCATTGGCCGCTTTTCCGTCGTTAAAAATCGCTTTGGATAGCTGCCGTTATGTCGGCATAAGGATTCTGCGGCATGCTGAAAGCTATGGCTGACATGCAAGGAAAAAGGAGATTTCCCGTTATGAGGAAATCTCCTTTTGTATCGATATTGTCCGCGCAGAGCTGCAAATACGCGGCTTGGTTTCTGTAAGGAATTAAGAGACCGGTTTCGCCGTTACGAACAGAAAATCCCGTTCCGGCATCTCCGTGATGCCCTCGAAAAAGTCGTACATGGTCCAGTTGTAGTAGACCCGTTCCGCGCCGTAGGTCCCGTAGCCGTCTTGATTGTGGTCGGTCGTGTCGTAAGGATCGGCGACGATCAGCACATCGTCCTGTGTGGTTTCCGTTCCCATGGTGTCATATCCGATGATGACCTGCCAGTGTCCGCCCCAGTCGTTCCAGCAGATCATGATAGGCGTATCATTTTTCAGGTTCTCGATGATCCAGTCGGGCGTGATGACGGAATAGATGCCGTCGCAGGCACGTCCATCCTCATCGAAATAAGGCTCGCCGTTTATGTCGGTTTTGCCGTAATAATCGTAGGTGCTGCCGACCTCAAAGCCGCCTATGTGCTCGAATATGGAGAGCACCTGCGCGACGCTTGTGGCGCCGGTCAGCTTATAGTCGCCGGCCTCATTGCGAAGCTTCGCAAGATCTGCCTCCGTATAGCTGCCGAGCTTCCCGAAGTAATCGAGCACCATGAGCGTGCTCGCGACGCCGCAGCTGCTTTCGCAGGTCTGCTGATAGGTTTTGAAGCCCGTGAGGATCGTCAGGGTATCCGTGGATTCCATATTGTAATAATCAAGGCGCGAAAAATAGGGAGAATCCTTGTGGTCGCCGTCGCGCTCCACCGAATCCGCTCCGTATTCGGGATCGATATCCGTGCCGTAGGGGATTTTCATTTCATCCGAGTAGTTGCCGTGTGCCGCATTTTCGGAGCATCCGGTGAGGAGCGCCGATATGCAGAAAAGGCCTGCAAATAAGAATACAAATAATTTTTTCATGCGTTCTCCTTCAAAAATTAGTTGTACTTTTGATCGTTTCATTTTGTATACGCCGCAGGACGGCGCAGGAACAATCGAGTCTATACGGTAAGAAATACTTTTAATACTCGTTTTCATGTCTCACTCAGTACAGTGCGGGTTTACACCGCGCGTCCTCCGTTCAGAGGCGCTTAAATGAGATATGTCATCTCTGCCGGCTGCCGGTCAAGCTGTCCGTGGCCTTTTGTTGATTTGACCGTAAAAACTCCGGCGGCTCTGTTGCAGTCAGAGCGCCGATGCGTATTATTATACTGTTTTTTGAATGGATATGCAAGAAAAAATAACGGTACTTCGGATAGAAATTTTTGTGTTCGGAGAGGATATCTTTGGATAAAATCACGAAAATTCCGCTAAAAAAGAGAAATCCGGTCAAACTGCGGGGATAAATCCGGAAATTCACGCAGATAGGGAAAAAGCTCGCGCAGGTCATGCCGAATGCCGTATCGTTCGCATTCCCGGCGGAAGAGCGCAGATAGCTCTCCGTTTTTTGGGCTTTCGCATTCATAGGCGTTTCCGAAGCGCTCGGTATATTTTTGCTTGACGCCGGGAAACGACCGGTCAAGCGCGCCGTAAAAATATTCGCGGTCGCCGGCGCGCAGCGTTACGCCGGCACCGAAGAACAGGATCCCGAGGACGCCCGCCTCGGCACAGAGCCGGACGAGCCCCGCGATATTTTCCTCCGTATCCTCGATAAATGGCAGGATCGGCGACATCCAAACGACGGTGGGAATGCCGCGCTCCTGAAATTCTTTCAGAGCTTCGACGCGCTCGACCGTCGTATCCACATTCGGTTCGATGATTCGGCAAAGCGTCTCGTCGCAGGTGGTGAGCGTCATCTGCACCACGCACTTCGTCCGGCGATGGATACGTTCCAGTAGATCGATATCGCGCAGAATTCGTGTCGATTTTGTCAAAACCGTGACGCCGAAGCCATGGGCATTGATGATCTCAAGGCATTTTCTCGTGAGTCCGAGCGTCTCCTCACAGGGCAGATAAGGATCGCACATGGAGCCGGTGCCGATCATGCACTTTTTCCGTTTGCGGCGCAGCGCGTCCTCTAAAAGAATCGGGGCATTTTCTTTGACTTCGATGTCCTCGAAATCGTGTGTAAAGCCATAGCAGAGGGAGCGGCTGTCGCAATAGATGCAGCCATGCGTGCAGCCGCGGTATAGATTCATGCCGTTATGCGCGGAAAGGATCCCTTTGGCGTTTACAAAGTGCATGGCTGCCTCCTGCTTGTCGGCGCGTTTTTCTCGCTTTCAATTATGTGGGTTCAATCGCTCCATGCAATGCGCAGCTCCTCCGGCAGCCTCTCCGCATCGAATCGGTAATGGCCGGTCACCTTGTCGTTCCCGAGCGCGTCCTCCTCGCGGTCGTTCTGACCGCCGTTGTGAATAACGTACGGACGTCCGCTCTCCGTGCGCTTGTCCGAAATGATGCCGATATGCTTGTCGTTGCCGAAAATGACGATGTCCCCGGGCTGCCATGCGTCCGTATCGCGGATATCGGTCGTGAGGGAAACGGCATATGTGCGGAAAAACACGCGCAGATTTTTCACGCGCCGGAAATCGATGTTGCTGTCCCTCTGCGTAATATTGGGATAAGCCGAGGGACGCGCCGCGATATCGGCATCCACCATGTCGCGCAGCGAGTATCCGGCGGCGCGGAATGCGCGCCAAACAACATCGGTGCATACGCCGATATCGTCCGGCGGATAGCCGCCCTGCCAGTATCTCCCGTCATAGGTCGGGTGATTTTCCGCGTCCGCCCTTGCGCCGAGCACAAGGTCCATGGCGTCGGAGAGGCCGTTTCCGTTGAAGTCATAGGAGGATACCTCGGAGGAGCTGTACGAATCCTCCGAACGGGACAGGCGCGCCGCGACAAGCAACGCGGTGAAAACCATGGCGAGCGCAAGAAATCCCGCGCAAAGCGCGATGACGACTTCGCTTTTTTTCATTCCTGCTGCTTTCATTTATCCTCCTGAAATTACCGTTGGATATAAAATTATTTATCATTATAATCCCTTTTGAGGTAATTGTCAATAGAAAATATGCAGAATAGTTGCCGGAAATCTGATGACAACGGATGTTCCGCATGACTGTTATCATATGTTATTCAAAAAAAGTGAAACGAATCGGAAACGAAATCCTACTGAAAGAGTGAAAAGCTTTTCACCGCACGGAGGCCAATATGGAGGACAAAGAAATCATAAAGCTGTATTTTGACCGTTCGGAAGCCGCGATCGAAAAAACCGCGGAAAAATACGGTGCATTTTGTCATGCCGTTGCGAGAAATATCCTTGGCAGCGACGCCGATGCGGAGGAATGTGTGAACGACGCTTATCTCGCTCTTTGGAACAAGATACCGCCGTGTGAGCCCTCCTCATTGAAAGCGTTTGCCGGGAAGATCGTCCGCAACATTTCGCTCGATCGGTTTGATTACAATATGGCCGCCTGTCGTCACGACGGCGCGGGACTTGTCTTTGACGAGCTTTCCGATGTCATCCCCGCAGACGGTATGGCAATATCCGTCGACAGTATGGAGCTTACACGGTGTATCGATGCGTTTCTATCCGGCGAAAAGGCGGAGGCAAGATGCGTTTTTGTCAGACGATATTGGTTCTGCGATCCCGTAAAGGAGATCGGAAAGCGGTACGGAATGAGCGAAGGAAAGGTGAAATCCATTCTCTTTCGCGAGAGGAAAAGGCTTTCCGATTATTTGAAAAAGGAGGGTTTTGATTTTGAATAAGAAACAGTTTTTACGGTCGATGGGAGAGATCGACGATCGTTTTATCGAGGAAGCGGAGACGAAAAGACCGGTGAGGAGAGGAACCGCCTTGAAATGGCTTTCTGCTGCCGCCTGCCTTGTCATGGCATGCGCCGTGCTTTTGATCCCGATCATGAACGGCAGTCAGATCACCGGGGACATCGACATCGACGCGCCGCTTGTTTGGAATGCGGAAAAGGGAATCTTTGAATATGCAGCGTCCGGAACCGAGACTACAAACGAGGGTATGCACGAAATTACGATGATCCCCGAATGGGATGCAATGCAGGTCTATGAGAAGTATAAAACCATTGAAGGCGGCGCTTTTGCCGGCTACACCGCCGCCTGCCGTGAAATCGATGCGGAATCTGCCGGCGAAAAGCTGGAAGAGGTCACGATAACGGGGTATGACGTTTATAAAGGAGAGACACACCGTGTCGGCGCCGCCGTCTATGCGATTCGGAATGCGGACACCGCCTGCGCGGTCTGCGTGAAATATGAGAACGAGGACGGGTATTATGTATTTTTCAACACGGAAGCGAAATTTACAACGCTCGGTGAATTTGTGACCGGCTTCGGCCTTGGAGAGTATCTTGTGTTCCGAAATTCCTTCTCCGATTCCTGCTGGAAGAACGGCAGAATCGAGGAAGGGCTGTACAAAACCGATTACTACCGTCTTTCCGATCTTTCGGTGATCTATGGAATGCTGTTTTCCGATTTGGATGCTCCGTGCATTGAAATAGAGGACAGAGACTATATTCAAATCATGGAAAATAGTAAAAATTCCATCGGCATTGCAGTTGATTGTCTGTCCACCGGACAGGGAAACGTCGGTATTCAGATCTATGACAACGGATATTTGGTTACGAATATCGGCGCTTCCGGCAAGGTTTTTGAAATCGGAGCGGAACGTGCCAAGGCATTTATCGATTATATCAGAGAGAATGGCGAAATATATACGACAACCGTATATGAATCCGATGTAATTCCAAATGACAGCAACAAGCCGGCAACGACGGAAACGACTGCGTTTTCCGTCGTAGAGGAAAGCACTCGCGGATAAAAACCAGAAAAAATACCGCGCGGGAAAGGAGAGACCCGCGCGGTATTTTTTATTCTGCTATGTCATTCCACTGAAATGATGTAGTCGTAAAGCGGCTGACCTCCGCGGATGGTCAAGACCTCCGCGCCGCCGGCCGCTCCGGCAAGCATGGTTTGTACGCCTTCGGCGGCGTTTTCTGTGACGTCCTCGCCGTAGAATATGGAGACATAGGAGGCTTCTTTCACGACGTCAAGGAGCTTTTCAAGGCATTCCTCACCGGTATCTCCTACGGAACGGATTTTCCCTCCTACGAGTCCCATTGTCTGCCCGGCCTTGACGGTGACGCCTCCGATGGTGGCGTCGCGTACCGCACGGGTCACGGAAATGGTGGTCACGCCGCCGGACGCCTCAGACATAGCGCCGGCGTTTTCCTCGGGGGAGGCGTCCTCGTCGAACGCGAGGAGCGCGGAAATCCCTTCGGGAACACTTTTGGTATGAATCACGATGACGTTTTTATCGGAAACGGCGCCTGCCGCCTGTGTCGCCACCATGTCGATGTTTTTATTGTTCGGAAGCACAAAAACGGTTTGGGCGGGCGTTTTGTTGACGGCGTCGAGGATATCCTGCATGCTGGGATTCATGGTCTGTCCGCCGTATACGATTTCGTCCACACAAAAATCGCGGAAAGTATCGCGGATCCCGTCTCCCATACAGACCGAGACGAAGCCGTATTTCTTTTCGGGCTGCGCGGCGGCGGGTGCTTCCTCCGCAGTAAGCGAGCTTTCGTCGATCTCGGCGAGCGCGGAATGCTGTTTTTTCATATTTTCTATTTTTACGGTGGCGAGTGCGCCATAGAGCAGCGCCTGATTTAGGACGAGCCCCGGGTCGTTTGTATGGATGTGGAGCTTTATGATGTCCTCCGCGTCCACGAACACGGCGCTGTCGCCGATTGCGCGGATGTAATCATACAGCGCGGAGCAGGTCCCCTCTCCGAGATGTTCTTTGCTTTTCTCGACGATGCACTCGGTGCAGTAGGCGAACTTGATATCCTCGGTGGCAAATTCGGTGAAATTTGCCTTTGCGCCCGTACCGGCTGCCTTTTTTGCCGCTTTGACCGGCTTTCCTTTGAGCGCGGACAACATGCCGTTCAGCATCATGACAAAGCCCTTGCCGCCTGCGTCCACGACGTGCGCCTCTTTCAGCACGGGAAGCTGTTCCGGCGTTTTTTCCAGCGTCGTTTCCGCCGTTTTTACCATCTGCGAGAAAAAGCCGGAGATGTCCTTCGCGCATTTTTTACTGACCTTGCCCGCTTCCTCGGCGCATTTGCGGATGACCGTGAGAATGGTGCCCTCGGTCGGATTCATCACCGCCTTGTAGGCTTCGTTTTTTCCGTCCTCGAAAGCTTTGGCGATGTCCTCCGTGCCGGCGTCCTTTTTTCCTTTCACGGATTTCGAGAATCCGCGGAAGAAGAGGGCGAGGATCGCGCCGGAATTGCCTCTTGCCGAGCGGAGAACCGCATCGGCCGCCTTGGTCGCGCATTCGGAAACGTCGTCGTTTTTCGGCTCTATGTCGCGCACCGCGCCGAGCGTTAAGCTCATATTGGTCCCCGTGTCGCCGTCCGGAACAGGGAACACGTTGAGATCGTTGATTTCGGATTGATTGTTTTCCAGCGTATTGGCCGCTGATACGAGCATGGTATAGAGCGTTTTGCCGCCCACTGTTACTTTGGCTGTCATACATAACCTCCCATACAGAGAACAAAGATTATATGCGCCCGGGCTTTGGATATTTTTATTTTTCCGTCCCGATAAAGAAAACCGCGAGTGTGCCCGGTCCGCAGTGAGCGCCCATCAGGGGTCCGATTTCCGAGATGATCACATCTTTGATATCCCATTTCTCACGAAGCATCGTTTCCAAATCCAGCGCATCCTTCAAGCAGTCGCTGTGACTGATGCCGATGATCTGCTCTGCGGGATCTACCGCGAGCCGCTCTACTGCATCTGCGAGTACTTTTATCGCACCCCTGCGCCCTCTCGCTTTGCCGCTTGGAATCAGTTTTCCTTCTTCGTTGGCGTGGAGAATCGGCTTGATCATAAAGAGGGAACCGACAAGCGCGGTTGCGGCGCTGAGTCTGCCGCCCCGTTTCAGGAAAAAGAGATCGTCCACCGTGAACCAAGAGCAAAGCTGATATGCTGTTTCCTGCGCATATGCGGAGGCCTCTTGCGCCGTTGCGCCCTCGGATTTTTTCAGTGCGGCAAAATAGGCGATGAGTCCCTCGCCGATGGAGCCGCTGCGGGAATCGACGATATAGATTTTTCGTTCCGGATATTTTTCGCGAAGCTCGCCCGCGGCGATGTTCGCGGCGCTGAACGTGCCGCTGAGACCGGAGGAAAGCGCGACGTAAACGATATCCTCTCCCTTTTCAAGGTGTGCTGTAAAAGCCGTGACGAAAGCGTCGATGCTGACCGCGGAGGTTTTCGCGACCTTTTTTTCTCTTAATTTCTGATAAAATTCATAAACGTCGATCTCGGAGCCCGGTTTTGGCTCCTCACCTTCGATAAAAACCTCCATCGGAATGACCTCGATGTTTTGCTCCTTGACGATATGAAAGGGCAGGTCACAGCCGAAGTCGGTGATGATCTGATATTCGTTCATAAAGAACTCCTTTTTCGGAGCACGGATTTTGCATGTGCCGCTCCGTTCTCCGTTTTTTTGCGCCGAAGCTGCGGCGCGTTTCTCTATCCGAATGCCGGAGAAGACCGGAGCTCCTGCTTAAAAATAACAGAAACCAAACAATATAACGCATCGGGACGCCGAAAAGGGACAAAAGCTTTAAAAATTTTTCTAAAATAGGAAATTGCTTGACACGCCGAAAACAAGGCACAATAAAATGTTAATTTGTTTTGGCTTCCATCCAATGCAGAATATCCGCTTCCACCTCATCCCGTCCGACTTCGTTGAGAATTTCATGGCGCATGCCGGGATAGAGCTTCAAGGTGACGTCTCGAACGCCGGCGGCGGATAACCTTTCGTATACCTTTTTCACGCCGCGCCCATATCCGCCGACGGGATCTTCGTCGCCGGATACGATGAAAATCGGCATATTTTTGTTGACGGAACGGAACCACTTCTTCAGGTTGGCTTCCTTTTGGAGCTTTACGAGGTCATGCATTGCGGACACGGTGAATTTGAACATGCAGTATTTGTCCGCGTCGTGGGCGGTGAGCATTTCCTCATCATGGGTGAGCCACGCATACGGATTGTCGCTTCCGGTGCCCTTGTTATAGGTGGAAAATGCAGCTTTGTCGGCAAGGCCGGATATATATTTCCCGCCTTTGACGCATTTTATAAAGGATGTGAGAAAAAGTCCGAGGTCTGAGGCGGGATTCGGTCCGCCGGTGCCCATGATAATGAAAGCGTCGAAATCCTCCGGGTATTTTGCGGCGGCATTTCTTGCAATAAACGAGCCCATGCTGTGACCGAGCAGGAAGTGCTTTTTTCCGGGAAATTCCCGCATGACGGCGCTCCCGAAAGCGTGTACGTCGTCGATGACGATTTTCCAGCCGTCTTTTTCGGCGAAATAGCCGAGCTCCTCATCGTTTTCGGCAGTGGCGCCGTGTCCGATGTGGTCATGGCCGAATACGGCAAAGCCGTTCTCGGCGAGATATGTCATGAACGGCTTGTACCGTCCGATGTGCTCGACCATCCCGTGTGAGATTTGAAGCACGGCTTTGATTTCTCCCTCCGGCAGAAACAGAACGCCGCGCAGCGTGTGGATTTTGTCGGTGCTGGGGATTTCTTTTTTGAGAATTTGAATGCTCATGATGGGTTCCTTTCCGAATGATATTTTTTTATAAATGATTTTTCATCCTTTGCAAAGGGAGAACGCATGCTTTTCTTTACAGAAAGAAAAGCATCAAAAGAACTGCAAGCCTCCGGCTTGACCGTTCGTGCGGCTGGCAGCGGTTCGATGGCGGCTATGAAAGACGGCGTCCACGCTCACTTCGTTCGCGTGATCCGTCAACCGCCGCCCCTTTCGCAAGCATCGCACCGGATGGCGCTCACACGGCGCGCGCCTTGCGCCTGCTGGCGCAGACTTTTCAGCCACACAGAGCCTCCGCACGGCGAATGTTGGCTTGCCGAGCGAAGCGAGAGCAAACAACTGTCGGGAGCCGTGGATATATGCTTCTCAGCAGATGGATGAGAGTCCGAGACGGAGTCTCGGTGAGTCTTTTGGTGCTTTTCTCCTC
>CDZB01061429.1_pt1 | contig 40530 bp, 31 predicted proteins | sample 554961 | NCBI WGS metagenome assembly CDZB01 (sample SAMEA3182106, study PRJEB8094) | gut metagenome | biome: human; feature: gut; material: Stool; isolation source: human stools | place: Canada | collected 2013-02-26
GACGAATAAATCCCCAAAACCCTATCCGTATTTTATCTGACTTAATTCCATAATTCTCTTTATCCTCACGATGATTCAAAGAATCCAGTAATAAATTATGGCTCGTATAAATTTTTTTACTTTCTGTATCTGGTAAAAACTTTCGAAATCCATCACTGCTTACGAACGTTGCATAAGAATACTTTACTAATTTTCCTATTATTTTTTTAAAGGGTAAAAATTTCTCATACGTAGAGTCACGATAATCAAAAATGTATCGGTTTCTATATTCCCTTGTCAAAATCCGAGCAATTAAAACGCCCGGCAACGAATGCATAAAAATTATAAAATCAAATTTTTCTTGTTTGATTAATTTTGCGGTGAATTTTTTATATCTGAAAAAATTTTTAAGCTTTGATAGTTTGGCTACATCATCTTCTTGATAGGTCTTGAACTCATGGAATTTTATACCTTGAAATTTGTCTAAATCTTCTTCTTTCAAATCTCTGTTCCAATATAAAAAATGAATCTCATTTTTAGTCTTATTTATGTTTTCCAAATAAAAATTGGAATAAGGCATATATTTAACTTTCGTAAACCCCATGAGTAAGATTTTCATTTCAACTTTTAACCGCCTTATTAAATACTTCTAATAATTTTAATATACTTTTTGTACTGGAATAATTCTCTTGCACAAAACTGTATGCATTATCCGCCATCCTTTCTACTGTTTCGGGAGAAGAATGAAGCATTTTCACAGCTTCAGCTAACCCGTCATAATCGTCAATATCTACCGCTATTCCCATATCCTTTTCTGCAAACATTTTCGCATATTGTGACTCCTTTTCAACAGAGTTGACGATTACCCTTTTACAGGCCATCAAAATGGGGGCTTTACTGGGAACCCCACTCCAGATCACCCCGCGCATTAACGGAATTACGCAGATATTACACTCGCTATAAACATCTGGAACTAATTCAAGCGGTTGCAACGGGTAAAATTGGATGTTATCCAAATGCTCTGCCCTTGTTTCCGCTTCAAATTTATTTTTTACCGTTCCATCTCCAATAATTTGTATAACGATATCCCTTTCCGACTTTAACTTTTTTGCCAATTCAATAATGGTTTTATAATTAAAAACATATCCTATAGTTCCGGCAAATTGTACATAAAATTTATCAGTCGGTATATTATAACGTTTAATGAATCGATTCTCTTCACGGCTAATTTCTTTTGTTGTTTTTACATCATACCACGCAGGAACAACGTGTACACATTCAGCCTTTGCGCCTTGACCGATTACATTTTTTCTCATATCTTCAGATAAAACCGTAATTTCCTTGGCTATTTTGTAACACGGTTTCTGCAGTAACCTTAATATATTATACAAGGTTTTGCTTTTTATAACTCCAATATCATATGCATGTCCAGGAAATACATCATATATTGAATATACAATTGGTATCTTTCTTTTAAACAATTTTAACAACAACATTGTATATAATACTGTCGGATTCGATTGGACATAAATCAGATCTGCATCTTTAATTTTTTTCCACTTCTTTTTCGCCTGAAAAGCATATTTGAATTCATTAAGATACCTTTTAATAAACCTAGTTTTATCAATAACTTTTCGCTTTATTGTTTCGCAAAAAAAAGTTTTCCTTCCCTCTAATGACTTTGGAATATCAGAATTAACGCCTTTTCTATGACTTTGTATAAGATAAACTGTATGTCCTTGTCCCAAAAAAGTATTAATCATTGTTTCAGCCATTTGATTTGCCGCATTTGGAGTATCAAACCCTTCATATGTTATGTATAAAATTTTCATCTTTCAACACCTATACAGAAATATTCCCACTTCTACATTCAATAAAAAATCTATACTCGTTCATCCGCCTTTTTTCACGAGTTTCGAAAGTGGTTTGTAAAATAAATCCATTCGTCATATAAAATTGATTTGCTACTTCATTATTTTCCGCATCGGTTTCTAAAGCGATATACTTGCATGACGTTGACTGAGCTATTTCTTTCAATTTTTCAATCAAAGAACTTCCCACTCCCCTCCCCTTGTTGTCAGGTAATACGCCAATTGAAGCTAATTCTATATATTTTTCTGTACGCTTTGATTCCTTTGGTTTTAAAAAAGCTCGTATTAAACGCATAAAAATTTTCGGTTTACGAAAAAATGCGCCCAAACTATACCAAGCAAAAAATATCAATCGTTTTTTTATCATAAACTTATACAAAGCACTTACGTTTTCAGAATAGGCCAAAAAACCAATCGGATTTCCGTCCTCTTTAAATGCTACCAATAGTCCAGAATCCTTGTGCTCACAATACGCTGAATAGAGTTGTTTCAAGAATCCTTTTCCCATAAAAGTCAAAAAGAAGCCCGAAAAAGTCTTCATATGAATATCTAAAACGGAGTTTATTAAAGATCTTTCTGACTTTTCAATTTTTCGTATCATAATAACCAACCTTTTTCGTAACCCAATCCTACTTCTCTATTTGTTTTTTATAATCTTTCCCAAAAACAGCAAACACAGTCATAAACAATATCTTTATGTCACTCCAAAAGCTGAATTTTTCAATCGCCTTTAGATTATAATACATCTTCGCAGGTAAAACTTTTTCGACATAGACTTTATCTGTTTCCTCTGTCGAATTTAAAAGCTTTGCCTCATCTTTGTAGTAAATACTCGCAAGACTCGTTACCCCTGCTGGTAATAAAAGTGTTGCCAGCATTTCGGACGTATACTGCGCAACATATTTCGGAACTTCTGGACGCGTTCCCACAAAAGTCATTGTTCCGCGAAAAATATCAATCAATTGACACACTTCGTCGAGTCGACATTTTCGAATAAATCTCCCTACTTTCGTTATCCGCGAATCGTAAGCAACTGTAACTTGTGAACCTTTATCCGCGTCCACAACCATCGAACGGAATTTAAAAATCCGAAAAGACTTTCCATATTGCGTAACCCGTTCTTGCCGATAGAATACCGGCCCCTTACTATCGATTTTTATAGCGATAGCCAAAATCAAAAATAAAGGCGACAAAATTACAAGCATCAAAGCCGACACGAAAATATCGAAAATACGCTTACAAAGTAACGACAAGTTCTTTTTACGCAAAATCTCGTAATAATTCCTCACTTCTTCCGTTTGCATATTTTCAGGAAGCTTTTCCCATTTACATATCAACATATTCTTTTACGATTTCCATATATTTTTCAATCACATATGCCACATCTTCATCAGACAGGCACGTATGAAGTGGAAGTGTTATTTCATTTTCATAGTGCTTATAAGCATTGGGATAATCTTTAATATCAAACCCCAGATTTTTATAAGCCGTATGCATAGGCAAGGGCTTATAATGAACATTACAAGCAATACCCTGTTCTGCCATTTTTATAATAATTTCATTACGCTGTTCGTGCGTAATTTTTGGAATTTCTGTAATATATAAATGTCCAGAAGATTCATGTTCGTTTGTATAATGCGGTAAAACATTAACGCCGATCGGTTTTAAAGCCGCATCGTATTTTGCAATAATAGTTCTTCTCCTCTTCAACATTCCAGGATAACGCTCAAATTGTTTCAAACCGATTGCCGCAACGACATCGGTCATATTGCACTTATACCAAGTACCTATTATGTCATATTCCCACGCTCCTAATTTTGTTTTCGCAAGAGCATCCTTTGATTGACCATGCAGACTCAAAAGCTGAAGTCGATGATATATTTCGTCATCCTCAATTCCCTGAATATGTTTCCATGTCAAAGCCCCGCCTTCTGCCGTAGTAAAATTTTTAACAGCATGAAAACTAAACGATGAAAAATCGGCAATGTTACCAGCCATTACTCCTTTACGTCTTGCACCGAATGCGTGAGCGGTATCCGCCATAATCGCGATTCTTCCAAGTGCCTTTTGAATATTGTTTGCGGGCTTAAAATTTTTTTTCTTTCTCTCTATAATTTTAAGAATTTTATCGTAGTCGCAAGGAATTCCTCCTATATCGACAGGTATAATTGCCTTAGTTCTCTCATTAATCGCAGCTTCAGCCTTATCATAGTCCATTTCAAGAGAATCTTTCTGACAGTCGATAAGAATCAATTTTGCCCCGACGTGACAAACAACGGAAGCAGATGCGGTATAAGTATAAGTCGGAACGATTACTTCGTCCCCCGGACCGATCCCCATAACGCGTAAAGCCATTTCCGCACAAGCTGTTTGACTATTTAAACAAACACATCGCGGCGTACCGCCGGCTGTATGCCCGACACCTATCCACTCGGCAATTTCTTTTTCAAGTTTTTTTGTCCTAGGACCTGTGGTGATCCACCCTGAACGAAGCGCCTCACCAACTTCTTCAATTTCCTCTTCTGAAATATCCGGAGGACTAAATGAAATCATTCTTTTTCGTTCTGACACGATATTGCACCTCTTTGATTTTATCAATCATTTATCTTAAAAAATCCCAATTTAATTCCAAATCGTTCCTTATAGACATATGCTAAAACTAAACTTCGCATACGAAATCCTATTTTTACAAGATTTACCTTTCATCACAGCAAAAAAACGTCATTAATTGATAAAACAAATCCATAATCTTATATTTAAGCTTAACAATTTATTATCGTCTCTCACATCATTTTTTCAAAAATACTTTCACCAAATAATTCTTTAGATACAAAAAAACGATAGCCGAATATGTTACCTCCTGTTGCAACGACAGATGCTTTTCCATCTTGTATATTATAGCATAAACTTATAAATAAGGCAATGGTTTGGGACGGTCTATCCCAAAATTCGGCAAAAAATTTATATCCAATTTTTAGAAGCCAGTCCCCTCAGTCAAACAGGCGGTCGTTTTCCCGAAAAAACGACCGCCTATAAATATATAGATGTACATTTGCCACTCTAAACATTTTTCGAGCGACAAGATCATTTCTCCCCTTTTACTCTCTCAATTGCCTTTCTGTGCCCACTTCACTTTTCATTAGTTTTTATTCTTTGGAATAAGTAAAAATACGTACTTACATAAAATCTCCATGCGTAATGTTTGTTCGTAAACTCCCTGGTCAATAATCCCGAAAGAAGAAATAAAAACGTTTCTTTCGATATTTCTTTCAATATGATTTTCTGCTCCTCTATTTCAAACCATTCGGGAAACAAAAGTAGCCGAAACGCCTCTATTGTTTCGTTTTTTTCATATTTGAAAAAATAATCGTTTAATCCATCCCCCTTTCTCAATCTCCCATGCCAAACCTCTGAAAGTATCTCCCGCAACGGATAAAAATGCATCCTTATCCAAGTAAGATATGCCTCCAATTCCCTCGCCGCATCTAAGTTCTTCGAAGCAAGAGGCAATGTTTTTACGGGAAAAATTTTTTCGAATCGCAGAGAAAGTTTTTCCAAGTCCGCCCGTTCTTGTTCCGTATAAGCCTGTCGGGTTATAAAGCGTCCGTAAATTGTATCGACGATCGTTTTAGGTTTAACCGACGGGCTTAACAATCGAGTCAGAAGATACAACAGATATTCATGACACTCTTTCGTTATATCATATTTTTTTCCTAACCTTACTCCCGTTTCGGTTATCCGACAGCTATCGGCTTTCAATATCTTATGATACTTGCAATTCCATTTCGTATGTGTTAATTATCCTTGGGGATTTTTTTATTCATCCCCATAGTCTTTTATTGCGATATATCTACCGCACCTACAAGTTTATACACGATTCTCACTTCTTGCGTTCGCCTTCCGTCAACCTTTTCAGGTTTACCGATATAAATTCTTTCGATAAAGCTATTAAGAATTTCGAGCGTCAGTTTCTCTGCTTTCGTAAAACTTTTCACTATCGCAACAAACTTTGCTATATTTTTATCGTTTTCTTCCGCAATCGTCAGATTTGATTTCAACGCCGCAATTCTCTGTTTTATCTCTGTTTGTTCCGTCTCGTAGTTTTTCGCAAGAAGTTCAAAACGTTCTTCGGGCATTTTTTCGCAAACTTTTTCTTCGTATAGCTTTACGATAATTTTCTCTATTTCCGAAAGTCTGGTCTCCGATTTTTTCAACTCGTTTTTCGCCGCTGTTTGCTTTTTTACATTTTCCTGAGCCGAACATTTCCGATAATCTTCTATAAAGTCCTGCTCGAAATTTTTTACATAGGCGCAAACCTTGCGTATATCTTCAAGGACTATTTGTTCGAGCGCGATTACTTTTATTTCGTGTTCGGTGCAAAGATGTTTCTTCTTTTTTCTATATGTCGAATAAATGTATGAATCTTTTCTTCTATCGTCCTTCCTGCGGCGAATCGTCATTCTCCCGCCGCAATCGACACAAAACAATAGTCCCGAAAAAATGTTTATCTCATCGAATTTCGTATGCAATGTATGATACTATTAAAAATTTTTACAAAAAAAAATTCTTTCGGCTTCAAATTTTTGAAAAGAAAGAATTTTTTGTTTATCTACGAAAAAATTATACGATTATTTTATTGTAAATTCAAATCGGCTATCGCCGTTCTGCAATATTGTTTTTTCCCCGTGTTTTAAAATACATTTAAATCCAAGACTATTAACTTTCAATTGCAATTTTTCGTTAGTTCGCCTCCAAGATATTGCAACGCTTTTTCCGTTTCTGCTATACTCAATTTCGGCGCGATTAACACCTTCTATCATCGTTGGCGAGATTTCTATCGTATCTTCCGATTTTATATCCAGCCAGCCGATATAACGGTATATCCACGCCAGCACGCCGCCCCAGAAATGATGATTGAACGACGGAATCCGTTTCACTCCGTCTTTCCGTTGCAATTCGCCCTCTTTCCGTTCGTACTCTTCAAAGCTTTCCCACAGCGTTGTTGCGCCCTGCCCGAGAATATACCCGTATGAAGGAAAACTGTTCTGCGCAATCAAGTGAAAACATAAATTCTGATCGCCGTGTTTTGCAAGCGTTTCAAACAAATACCGATACCCGATTACACCCACCCTGAAATGATTCCCCTGCCAACGGATATTTTCAAGCAGTTGCGCGTAGGCTTTTTTCTCCTCTTTTGCCGTAAAAATATTCAGTTGCAGACACATTGCAAGCGCAGTTTGCGTTTGCACCGTCAAGCTTTCGTCTACAACATATTTCTTTCTGAATTTTTCGCGTAAAACGTTTCCGAAACGTTGGATATCCTCCGCTTTTAAACCGACTTTTTCAAACATTTCCGCCGTTTTTCCGGCAAGCGAAATCATTGTAAGGCTATCGGTAACTTCCACAGGCGTTTCGTATTCTCCTTCCGCGTGCGTATACGTCTGACACCAGTCGCCAAGACCTATTTCAATAAGCCCTTCGGAGTTTAATTTTGTTTCGATATATTTAAAGTATTTTTCGATTGCCGCGGCGTTTTCTTTTATTATCTCGTCTTTTCCGTAAAAACGATATAATTGATACGGCAATTCAATAAGAACGCTATCCCACGCAGGACCGTTACCGAACGTAAAGCCCCACCCTGCCGTGGGAATGATTCCCGGCAACGCGCCGTCTTTCCGTTGCGCTTTTCTTATACAAAGCATCCATTGTCTTAAACTTTCGTAAGCATCAAACGTATACAACATTTGTTCCGCGGATATTGCCGCGTCTGCCGTCCAGCCGTTTTTTTCTCGATGCGGACAATCGTATGGATAAAAAATAAAATTGCTTTTATCGCTTCTAAGCGTAATTTCAACCAGCTTATTGATCGTTTCGTTATCGCATTGAAAACGACATATTTTCCCGATGGAAGAATGAACGGGAATAAACGTCAGCAAGGCTTTCGTTGCCTGCTCCGCCGAAATTCCGCATACTTCCGCATAGCGGCAACCGTGCCACGTGAAACTCGGTTTATATTCTTGTATTCCGTCTTTACAGATATACACATCGTGTTGAACGTATTCGAGATTGCTTTTTGCAAACGAAATACTACGAAAATCAACGCCGTTTCCGCCGACGGTTTCCGCAAAATACAAATCGATTTTCTGACCTTTTTTCGCATTTATTTTCAAATGCGGAATACCCGTATCGTTTACGCCGAAATCGTAAATATAGCCTGTTTCGGTTTTCTTGATTGCCACCGCGCTTCTTTCGCCTGCGGCAACGACGGGTTGCGCCGAGTTTTTGATAATTTCTCCTTTCGGCGGCGCAACGATGAGAGGTTTTCCGAAATTTTCAAGCGAAGTGCTTTCAAGTACGTTTTCAATTTCCAAATTCGCGTCGTAACGTTCTCCGCAACGGAAATCGTCAAACGTAATCGGTGAATCGGCAACAAGAAATTCTTCATCGCTTTCAAAAACCGTTTCGTCCCCGATTTTAAATTGCAAATCAAATTTCGGCGCGGAACGATACGTCGCCGTTTCGTTTTGCCAGATATTAAAATCGTTGTTGTTTACAAAACCGTTACCGAGCAGAACGCAAAGAACGTTGTTTTTCGGTTTCAGTTGCCCGATTACATCGTACTCATCGTAAAATACGATTTCATCCGGATTGCTTAAATACGGCGCGAACCAACTTTTATTCAGTTCTTTTCCGTTTAAAAACAAACGATACAACCCGACGGCGGTGATTTTTATCGTGCTTATTTCGTTTGTTTTACAATCGAATATGCGCTTGAAAAGCGGCGCGTTGACGTGCCTTTCTATTGTGTTATATTCTTTTCCTTTGGCTATATACATAGTTATTTTATCTTATGTTTTTATACAGCGGGCCGTAGGCGGCGCAGGCACGGTAGTCCTGCCCTTCTTTGTCCATTCCGAACGCATTCCACGCGGCGGGGCGATAAATGTCTTTTTCGTCTACGTTATGCATACACACGGGGATTCTCAACATCGAACACATTGTGATAAGGTCTGCGCCGATATGTCCGTAGGAAATCGCGCCGTGGTTCGCGCCCCAGTTATTCATTACGTCATATGCGCTCCTGAACGCGCCTTTGCCCGTTACTCTCGGCGTAAACCACGTACATGGCCACGTGTAGTCCGTTCTCTTCCACAGTTTATCCGTTACTTCGTCCGGCAATTTCACCGTCCAGCCTTCTACGATTTGCAGTACCGGTCCTAAGCCCTTGATAAGGTTAAGTCTTATCATTGTGGCGGGCATTTCCGCGCGCGTTACGAATCGGCTCGAATATCCGCCGCCGCGGAAATATCCGAGGTCTGCATACGGCCACGTGGTGGCGTTCATCATCGTATCAATATCTTCGTCGGTTACTTCCCACCATTTCTTCATAACGGCGTTACCGTGTTCGTCCTTGACTTCTCCGCAAGCGTCCACACAGCACGCGCCGGAATTGATCAGGTGAATAAACCCGTCCGCTTCTTTCGCTTTGCCTTCGATTTCGTAACCCGTTACGCGCTTTACCGCTTCGCCCGACCAATAAGTTCTCACGTCCGCAAACATCTGCGCTCTGCCCGTCAGAAGTTTCATAAACAGCATGCTTGCCGCGTTTAACGTGTCGTTTTCCGTGCCTAAAATGTACGGCTCGCGCGCGCCGTTCCAATCGAACGACGAATTTAAAATACTTTCGGGAAAATCGCAGTTGGGGTAAAAATCCGTCCACTGCCGCTGCCCCTGAAAGCCGCCGACAATCGCGTTATGCCCCACCGCTTCCTCTTCGCAGCCTTGCGGCAGGTTCTTGTTGCCGTTATATAAATCCTTGATAATGCACGCCATTTTCGCCGTGAATTCCCAGTCCTTCTCTTTTTCCGCGGCGCTCTTCTGCATTTCTTTCGGGTTTTTATCGAAATCGGGCTTGCATTTTTCTTTCACCCATTTCAAAGCTTTCCGATACTCTTTCTCGTCGTAAATGCCCTTTTCCATTCGGCGGATGATTTCCACTTCGTCTACGCTTTCCACACGCATACCGAGATACTCTTCAAAGAATTCGGGCGAGATAATCGAGCCGCCGATGCCCATCGTTACCGAGCCGATTTGCAGGTACGATTTTCCGCGCATCGTTGCAACCGCTACCGCCGCACGGGCAAAACGCAAGATTTTTTCCTGCACGTCCTGCGGAATCGTGGTGTCGTCCGCTTCCTGCACTTCGTGTCCGTAAATGCCGAACGCAGGCAAGCCTTTCTGCGCGTGCGTGGCAAGTACCGAGGCGAGATACACAGCGCCCGGGCGTTCCGTGCCGTTGAAGCCCCACACCGCTTTGATTGTGAGCGGGTTCATATCCATTGTTTCCGCGCCGTAGCACCAGCACGGCGTTACCGTCAGCGTGATGTCTACGCCCGCTTTTTTGAATTTATCTTCGCACGCCGCCGCTTCCGCTACTCTGCCGATCGTGGTGTCCGCGATTATAACCTTAACGTGTTCGCCGTTAGAATAGAAAACGTTTTCTTCGATGAGTTTCGCCGCGGATTTCGCCATATTCATCGTCTGATCTTCCAGCGACTCTCGCACTTTGATTTTACCCCGTCTGCCGTCGATTGTAGGGCGGATTCCGATCACGGGATAACTGCCGATTAACCTTGTTTCTGCCATTGTTTTTCTCTCCTTATATTTCGATTTCGGCAACTCTTGCCGAATAACTTCTGCCGTATTCGAACGGCGTTACCGCAAACGAATTATCTGCGTTTATCACGATTTTTTCGCCGCTATCCAGCCATTTCGCGCTTTTGATACGTTTTGTAAATTTTACGTGCGCCTGATTGCCGCTCAACGCTACGTTCGGATCTGCGCTCATTCCTACGTTTTTGATAATCGCATAGTACTTTTCGCCGTCCGACAAAACAATCGCGTTTTTCGCTCTGACTTTCGTCGGCTTCGCCGTGTAAATAAACCCGCGGTTTACTTTCACCCACTTGCCGATTTCTTGTAACAAGCATTTATCCGTTCCGTTTACTTCGCCGTTACCTTTCAAGCCCGTGTTCAAAAGAAAATTACACCCGCAAGCGCGACAATCGATTAAATTTTCGATCAGTTCTTTCACCGATTTATAATTGCAGTCTTCTTTGGCATATCCCCAATGATCGTTTAACACCTGACACATTTCGCCCGCAATCGGTTTTTCCGTGGTATCTACAAAGCACGGCTTGCCGCGCTCGAACGTTACCGAGTCGATTTCTTTATGCCCCGTTTTGCCCTGCGCGCTAAGCCCCGTGTTGTTGATAATCATCGCTTCCAGCTGATACTTGCGAATCGTTCCGTACAGCCTGTCTTCCTGCCAGTTTTCGTTCGGCTTATCCCACATGCCGTCAAACCAGAAACCGCCGATTTTGCCGTAGTTTTTACACAAAATTTCTATGCTTTTATCGAGATAATCGATATATCCCGAAAAATTCGTTTTATAATCCGCATTGTGCCAGTCCAGCAAAGTATGATAGAAAAACGGCACGACGTTTTCGGCACGACACGCTTCCGTAAACTCGCGGATTAAATCGCGACCGCACGCCGAATGAGGCGCGTCGAAATCGGAAAGTCCGCACGTATCGTATAGAGAAAATCCGTCGTGATGGCGCGTGGTGAGCGTGATATATCTGCACCCCACCGATTTCGCCGTTTTTACAAGATTTTTTGCCCAATTTTTAGTAATTTTAAAGTGCGAAGTCAACGCTTCGTACTTTGTTTTATCCGCGTTTTTATTGCAGGCAAGGTACCATTCTCCCTTGCCCGCAACGCTGTAAAGCCCGAAATGAACGAACATTCCGAAGCCTAAATTTTTAAATCTTTCTATATACTCGTACATAGTTTAAAAAAGTTTTCCGATATTGTTTTCGATGAAGTTTTCTACGGTATTGCCCGAATCCGTTCCCTCGCGGCAACGCGTAATTCCCGCATTCGCACAAATTTCTTTAAACGACGAGATAAACACCGTTTTCGCCGCGGCGGCATCGGAAACGCTTGTCCCGAACAGTCCGCTCTTTTCGCCGCCGAGCATCAATTTTTCGTCTTTGGTAGCTGCCTTGTAGTAAGATTCGAAATAATACAAAAGCGAAGTATACGACGAAGCCTGCACGCGGTAAAGCCTTGCAAGATATATGTTTTTCTGCTCTTCGGTAAGTTCCGCCGAATTTTTCACGGCGGCAATCGCGTCAAGCACGCGTTGCAAACTTGTACAATGTTCGCTCACGATCACGCGGGAATAATACTCGTTTCCGTTTTTCACGGGATAATTAGCATCGTTATCGGAATAATACGAATCGTAATCTTCGCAATATGCCCGAATATAAGAAGCCGCTTGCGCGCCGAAATAATTTTCGATGAATTTATCGCGAAGATCTTCCGCTTTCAATGAACGATTTGCCATTTTGCGCGTCCAGATATAATTTCGCATTTCAGAATGCCAGATATTATCCGCATCGTACGCGCCGAGTACCAAAAGCATTTCCGCTTTCATTTCAACGACTTCATCGACGATTGCATCGATTGCCGACATCGTAGTGCCGAAATACGTAAGATAATTATTATAAGATTCGTCGTACAGCCACAAAATCAACGAGCCGCTGTTTTCGCTTGCCGTCAACGCTTTCCACGCCGACAAATCGTCTTTGAAATCGGCGCGTTGTTCTGCGGAAAAAAGAGAATACCGCATATCGGAATACGCCGCGTACCAGATGCACAAATCGCGATCGGGTACAATGCCGCCTTTCGGCGCGCTTTTCGTGTATTCATAAGCGAAAGTAACGATTTTGAAATTCCGCCCGCTCAGCTCGCTATCCGCGCGCAGATTTTCAATCAGCCGATTGCAAAAACGCACAAGCACGCCGCTTCTGCCGTATGTCTGCGCCGCCGCTACACATTTATCGCACGTGCAATACGCGCCGTCTTTGCCGTCTTCCTGTTCGAACGTGAAATAATTCACGGACGGATTTTGCAAAATCAGCCGCTTCATATTTTCGGTAACGATCGACAGCGTAGATACCTCGTCCGCGCCCGTGCGGTAGTCTATGCCGTTAGTAAGGCAAGGAACGTACCCGCCGACAGCCAGATCGTTTGCAGGGCAATATTCCGTACCGAAATAATTTTCACCCACATAGAAACGCGCGTTATGCGTATCCGTGCCGAGATAGCCGAATTTTACCGTGCCGCCGAGTTCTCTTCCGATTGCCGCGTACGAAGTATTTACGCCGCTTTTCACCGCAAATTCCGCTTCGGTGTGATCGTAGCAGGTTTCGTATGCTAAATACTGCCGCAGCGAAATTTCGGGCTGAGAAACGATATCGATCGACGAAGCATCGACTTCGATTCCCGAAGGAACGTATTCGCAATCCGCGGTGAAAAATTCACAGCCGAGTTCGCGCAACAATTCATACGCACCGTAAAGTAGCGCGCGATCGGAATTGCCGCCGATAAACAGAGAATTTTCGTCCGCTTTTACGAAAAATCCGTCTTCGGCGGTGATACCGCCGAAGGTTTTATACGGACTTTCATTGAAAATCGCATTGCCGCCGATCGAAATATAATGGCAACGTTTATCGTAGCCGAGTTCTAATTCATCCGCCGTGCAAACGGTATAATCGCGCCCCGTGATTTGCAAAAGATATTTATTCAGTTCCTGCGCGGCGCGATATTCCGCAGACGATTGATCTTTTTCGTTTACGACCAACGCATACGTATTTAAAGCCTTTCTCTCTTTCTCGGCTTCTTTCAATGCGTTTTCAGCGTCGGTCATTGAGCGAAAAAATCGTAAGTAATCGTGAAAGTTTCTTTTGTTGCGCTGTTGGCGGCAAACGCAATCACTAAATTCGGATTCGCCGCCGTGAATTTACTCAAATCAAGAACTTGGGTTGATTCGCTGTTTAAGCCCAACATATACCCGCTTTCGCCATACGCGCCGTTCCCTACATATAATTGCCCGTTGGTATACGCGCTTACGGTTATAGACACAAACTTGTACCCCGCTTCAATGTATTTCTGCAAATTTACATTTACTAAATCATTGCCGGTAGTAGCGTTACCGGAAGGCGTTACAATCATTGTTGCTTTAAACGAATTTTCGGATATATATTCAAATTTGAAACCACCCGAAGAATTTCTGTTCGAAACAAATTCGTTGACATTCAGCGCATATACGCCTTCTTTATCCAACCCATAATAGAATTGATTGCCTTCGGTATACGAAACGTTATTCATATATTCCGTAACGATTGCTGTATTCGCCGTGCCGCCGACAGTTCCCACGCCGCTACCTGCACCGCCGAAAACTGCACCGCGATTATTTTCGCCCGTATATAAATACTTTCCCGAAAGAATTACCGTGCGTTGTCCTACGCCGCCCGCCTGTGCGTTATTTGCATATTTCGCCCACCATTCCGTACTGCTGAGAATGTGCGCGTCGTTACCCGCCGATACGGTATCGAGTACGATAAAGCCGTTTTCTTCTTCCGCGCAGTAAATGCTGTTTCTGCCGTCCTTATTCCAGCTTGCCGTTTCCGTACTCTTAAACAACGCGGGATTCGTAACGGTTAAAGTTGCCTCCGTTTTTGCTGCGTAATCGGAGCCTGTATCGTTCAAATCCTGACCTTGCATCCCAATTTTAGCATAACTAAAACCGTTTTCTTCGGCTATTTTAAACGACGACAAATCAAATCTTGCCGTTTGCACAGACGCCGCATAACGCTTATAATAAGCTTGCCAAGAATTTCCGTTTTGCATGAGAATATAACCGGAATTTTCAAGCTTATAATCGAATCTTAAATGCGTATAGCCCGCTTCGATTGCTTTTTGAATATATTCCGCGGAAATACCGAATTGCCAGCCGCGCACCGAAATCGAATCGTTGGCTTCAACTCTACCGCCGTCATCCAAACTTCTGTCCGAATACCAGTTATCGACTTTCAGCAAATCTTGTGCGAGAGAAACATATTCGATTTTTTCTATCGTGATATTCTGACCTGCGCCTACCACACGGAATCTTAAATCATATTGAGAAAAGTCGTGTACAGACGTATCGTTTAAAGGAATATCTACATATTTTGTATATACCTCCTCGCTTTGCTTAATGCCGGGAGGATCTAATTGACGATTAAAATATCCCCAAGTAACATCATTGCTTCCCTTAGCGTGCGGCAATAATTGAAATTCAGCCGCGTTCGTCGATTTTAAATAGAATCTAATATAATCTGAACCTTTTCCATTCGCGGAAATAACTTCTTTATTCAAATTGATATACAAATTATTCTCCGTAGCAGTTACGCTGATTTCGCCCGTTTTATAATCAACGGCGTTCTGCGGCGTTTTATCGCCGTTTTCCACACTCCTTACGATTCCGCCGAGAGAAGCGTATTTCGTGAAGTCCGCTAACACGCCGTCGGTATCGGTTTCGCCTTTTTCAATCGCCACCTGCGCCACTTCGATTACGCTACGCGCGTTATCGTTTGCGGAAGCGAATTTATATGCGGCTTTGCCGTTTTTATCCACCGCTTTAATGTATCCTACGCCCACAAATTTGCGGTTGTAGTTCACCGATTTCACGTTGGTGAGAATGCCCGTAAACGACATTTCGCCGTCTTTGGTTTCGTGCATTTCGTTATCGTAGAGATTCAGAATTTTCAGTTTTTCGGAATCGGTATCGTTTTCATCGAATGTATACACGGCATTTTTGCCGAATACGTTCGCTTCGTTCAACTCTTTTTTCTCTGCGTAGTCCTGCGGCGCGATAAGCATACCGAATGTAAGTGACGTGTAGTCTTTCCCTTCGCCGACGTTTTCCGTCAACTTATTATAATCTTCTTTCGAAAGCAACGAACGGAAGCGAAGCCCCGTAGGCTCGTCTTTTCTCACGGACGCGCCGTTTTGCATTGTGAAAGATACCGAATCAAGCACGGAATCGGAAGCGGCGAACGCTTTTTTCACGCCGATTCCGAAAAGAAGAGAAATCGCAAAAAATACGGATAAAATTACGATCCATAAATTTTTCTGTTTTGTTTTCATTGTTGTACTCTCCCCTTAATCGAAAATATCATCTCTTGAAATTCCGTCGAAAGAGCCGTCGAGTTTATTATTCAAAGCTTTTCCGCCGCCCGTAACGCTTGTGCTTACAACGTCTGTCTGTTCAAACGAAAATATCGTGATTTCCGCCGATTGCCATTGTTTTTTCATTGTTTGTTTCCCCTATTTATTTTTTCGAACGTTTATCGGGCGGCGATTTTTTTCAACCGCCGCGCCGATTTTTGCCGCAATTATTTACTGAAAGTACAAGTGATTGTTACCGTAGTGGTATCGTTGGAACAATAAATATGCAGATTAGGATTAGAATCCGTAAATATCGAAAGTTCCAGCTGCTGCGAAGCGCCGCTGTTCAAGCCGAACATTCCGCCCGACCAGTTGTCGTTGCCTACCCAGATTTGTCCGCCGGTATATTCGCCTGCCCGGATGGTTACTTTCGTATAGCCCGCCGTGATATAATCCTGCGTATTAACGTTTACAATTTTCCCATCGTTAAACAGCGTTACCGTAAAGGTTGTTTCATCGGTATACGTGTAAGAAAATCCGCCCCAAGAATTTCTGTTGGAAACAAATTCGTTGACATTCAACGCATATACGCCTTCTTTATCTAATCCGTAATAAAATTGATTGCCTTCGGTATATGTGATATTATTCAAATAATCCGTAACAATTTCCGCGTTCGCCGTTCCGCCGACTGTTCCCGCGCCGCTACCTGCGCCGCCGAATACAGAGCCGCGATAATTTCCGCCTGCGTATAAATATTTACCGGAAAGAATTACCGTGCGTTGTCCTACGCCGCCCGTCTGTGCGTTATTTGCATATTTCGCCCACCATTCCGTACTGCTGAGAATGTGCGCGTCGTTGCCGCAATAAATTGTATCGATCACAATAAAGCCGTTCTCTTCTTCGGCGCAATACACTTTCGGGTTACTCTTCGTCCAGCTTGCCGTTTCCGTACTCTTAAACAGCGTGGGATTCGTAGCAGTAAGACTCATATCTTTCGCATCGTCCCAAGCTTCCGCATTTCTTCCCTGCATCCAGATTTTCGCATACGTGCCGCCTTTTTTAAGTGCTGTTAAATCGAATCTCGCCGTATTCTGATCGGAATAGCATTTTTCATACTGCGTGCCTTCGCCCGCCATAAAAATACCCGATTTTGTTTCGTCGGACATATTCTGCAACGCGTAATCGAATCTTAAATGCGTGTAACCCGCTTCGACCGCTTTTTGAATATACGCCGCGGAAATACCGAATTGCCATCCGCGCACGGTAATGCTGTTTTCTGCCGCGTTTTCCGTTTTTACGCTGCCTTCGTAATCGTCCCAGTTATCCGCAAGCAAAAGTTGCGCCGCCAGATCGTACACTTTTACGGTGAGAGTTACGTCCGCCGCAACGTTTTCAAGCGTATACACGCCGTTTTCGCCGATAACTTCCGCCGATCCGTTAAACACTTTGATTACGTCGGAAGCGTTTTTCGCCGCGATTGTAAATTGCACCGAAGAGCCGTGGTTTACCGATTTTTGACGATCTCCCGCAACCGTAAAGCCTTCGCCCTCCGCTATTTTTGCGGTATAGGTGTTAAGTTCCACATTTTCTACGGTGATTTCAAGTGCGCCCGTTACGTTTTCCACGGTGTATTTTCCGTCTTTTTCAGTCAGAACGTTGCCGTTGCATTTTACAATCGGCGCGCTATTCGAATACGCTTCGTTCAGCGTGAGATTAAACGTATAATTTCCGCCGTGTTCCGCTTGCGCCGCGCCGTTGAGCGTGTATCCATCGCCCGTAGAAAACGTTACGTTATACTTTCTGATATTCAAGCCTTCCACGGTGATTTCAATCGCACCCGTTACGTTTTCTACCATATACGTTTTTCCGTCCGCCGCCGCGGTGAGCTCGCTACCGTTGGCTTTCACTTTAAGGTTGGCTGTATCGTAGCTTTCCTTTACTTCCAGCGTAAAAGTATAAGCTTCGCCGTGAATTGCTTTCGCGTTGCCCGTAAACGTATACGCCACGCTCGCGGCGGGTGCGGTTACGGCATATTGATTTTTCTCCGCGCCCTCCACCGTGATTTCCAAAGCCGTTTTCACGTTTTTCACGGTGTATTTGCCGTTTTCTTCCGCTATCGTTTCGCCGTTGACTTTCACGATAAGCACGCTTTGATCGTAACCCGCGGCTTTCGCTACGGTAAACGAATAATCTTCGCCGTAAACAGCCTTTGCCGCACCGGTTACTTCGTAGCCTTCGCCCGCGGGAATCGTTACGGCATACGTTTTCTTTTCAACGCCGCTCACGGCGATATTCAAATCGGACGATACGTTTTTCACCGTGTATTTGCCGTCCGCTTCCGTAAGCAAAGTATCGTTGGCTTTCACCGTAAGCGCGGTAACTTCGTAAGCTTCGCTTGTAATTTCAAGCGTGAAAGTATAATCTTTGCCGCCGTACACGGTATCGGCGCCGTGCAATTCGTACCCCTCGCCCGAGCCGAGCGTTACCCCGTGTACCGAATACGTAATCGGCGCGGAATAATCGGAAACGGCTTCGTCGTTCTTCGCTTTCACTTTCACCGTATACGAATTCACCGCCGTAAGCGCGTTGAACGTGAGCGCTTCCTGCGCTTTCAGGTCGTCGCCGTTCACGTTTACCACATACGACGTTGCTTCCGCAACGGCTTGCCACGATACGGAAAAATTATCGTTCAATACGATTTCCGGCGCGGAGAGCGTTTTCGGTTCTTCCCGATCGGAATCGTTGTCGCACGCGGCAAGGCAGGTTGCCGCTATGGCGAGAGCGAATACGCCGACTACTGCTGTTTTGAATTTCTTCATAACTTTCCTCCGTTATTTTAAGTCCGTTCCGGACTGATTTACTTATTAAAATTTATTTGAAAATGATATTCTCGGCGTCGAACAACTGACCTTCCGCCCAGTATTTGCCGCCCGCACTCAATACTTCAAGAATAAATCGCTTCGCTTCGATATTCATCTGCACCTGATCGGTTTCGTATTCCATATAGTTGTACAGATACATATAGCGGGGCTGAAATTTCGCTACTTCGATTCTCTGCACGTATTCCGCTTTTTCGCTTTCGGAAAGTGCGCTTTCATTCACCGCGGCTTCGGCTTGATTTAAAAGCGAGATCGCGCTTTTCAATGTGCCTTTTCCGCAATAGCCGAGTCCGAGCGAAGGCTTGTAATCGTTCTTCGCCAACGTATCGTAACAAGCCGACGTAAGCAGACGGACGTATTCGTCGGCATACGCCTGCGCCGCCTCGCCCAGATAATACTTATGAAATTCCGAAATGAGTTCGTAAATATCGTAAGCGGGATTCCACAGCATTTTCGAAGCTACGTAGCCTTCGAGAATCGTTTGATAATTCGTGCGTTCCTGATAATTCGATTGCAACATAGCGTATCTTACGCCCATATTTTTCATCGCCGTGAGCTTACTGTTCCACACGGGGAACGTGGGATACCACCAGTAATGGCGCGGATTGTGCGTAGTGTATTCCCACACCATAAAGTTATTTGTAACCGCCGCCCATTTTTCCATATAGTCCGCGCCGTAAGGATTATTGTTCTGCACTTCGTCGTTATACGCCGCGAAACGATTCATATTGATCGGCGCAAGACGAATCACTACATTGTTCTTAGGCACGCACGTGGAATCGATGACTTCAAATTTCCCATCGGCGTTCTGCTTTGCGGGGGCATAAGACGACCATTGATACGCAAACATCACCACGTTTATATCGCGATCGATTTTTTCCGCGGCGGCATATTGCGCCACACCGTCTGCCAGAGCGTTGATAAAACGAATCATCATTCCCGCGTCGGTATACGTTTTCGAATCGGCAATACATTGCTCGCACAAACACGGACGGGAGAAGAAATCGTTCTGCCCGAACATATAATAATTATTTTCGTCGGTATCCGCGCCGATCACTTCGCACATTCCCTCGATTGCCATACCGATCGCCGTTTTGCGCTTCGTGCCGTCTTCGTTCGTCGTTTCGGTTTCGTACGAGCCGTCGGCATTAATTCCGTCGGTATAGCAAAGATCCGCGGCGTATTTTGTTAAGCCGTAAGAATCGCTTTCGGTTATCACGTTATGCCCGTCGTTGGAAAACGCTTTCGTGTAAGCGGAATCGATTTTTCCGTTTTTCAGATATTTTTCCACTTGCACCCATTGCAACGAGCTATGCGTTTCGTACCCCTGCCACCACTTTAAATTGCCGCCCGCGGAATCGGGAAGATGCAGATATTCCGAAGTAAAGCGGCGCGCCGTGGAAAATTCGGTGCTATCGTTATAAAACGACGCGGGGTCGAGATACACGCGGTATTCGAATGCGGGAATTTCCATTCTGTCCGATTGATATACGTTGGCGTTCGCGTTATCGGGAATATACGTAGTATCGGAAGTCAGCCATTTTACGCCGAGCTGATATTCGAGAAAATCGTATACGCCGTACAGCGTGCCGCGGTCTTCGCCGCCGCAAATAAATACAGCCGAATTTTTATTTTTTACGATAAATCCGTCGCTTCCGAGTTCGATTTTCTCCGCCGAAATATCGGCGGTATCCATAAATTCCGTTCTGCCTACGGAAATGACTTTACCGCCGGAATACGCGCCGTCGGTACGATAAGAAATCTGCGTTCCCGTTACCGCTTTCACATATTTAATCAGTTGTTCCGCCGCATATTTTTCCGTTTCCGTTGCCGCCGACGAAATCACCACGGAATATTCTTTCGCTTCGCCGAGCGTTGAAGAAAAATCGATGCCCTGCGTTCTCGAAGCCGTAACGCCGATTTCGTCGCCGTTATTATCGGGTTTATCATCGTCTTTTTTGCAACCGCCCGCCACAGACAACACCGCCGCGGCAGATAACATTAACGCCGTGAGTTTTTTCAGATGTTTCATTTACTTTTCCTCCGCGTTTACATAGTAGGTAGCCGTGGTTACGTTGCCGTATTCGTCCTCTGCGGAATATACGATACGATGAACACCGCTTCTGCCCAAGCGATACTCCCCGCCCGCAAAGCTTGCGCCGTTTTCGGCGATAAAATCGATTTTTCCGTCCGGACGGAAAACGCAAACCTTCAAGATTACGCCGCTTTCATCGGTTGCCGAAGCCGCCGCCAAGGCGATGGTATCCCCTGCTTTCGCCGTTTTTACAATTTCTCCCGACACGCTGAGTACGGGAGGCGTATCGTCGTCCACCGCAAACCGGTATGTAAGATTCATAACCGCACCGCCGCCGTCTTTCGCCGTAATTTTAAGAAGATATACGCCGAGCGACGAAAGCGTGTGCTTCTGCGCCTTTTCGGGCGAAACGTTTTCGTATACTTTCGTGCCGTCCGGCGTCGTAAGCGTAACGTTTACGGAAGAATTTCCTTTCAACACGTCGTATGCCTTCAAGCCGGATACGTCAAGCGCATATCCTTTCCGAACGTTTGCGTTGCCAAGACGGAACGACGGGGAATACACCGCAGGACCGGTTACGTCACCGTACGCGAATCCCGAAGAATAAAACAGCTGATTGCCGATCCTCGTGATGACGATTTCGGCAGCTGCGCCCGCAATTTCTTCAACGGAAATATCCGCGTAAACGCCGCCGTCGAAGCCCGAAAACTTCACGCCGCGCACGTCCTTTTCTACATAAGCTTGAATTGCCGTGCCGCTTAACAGCGCCTTGTAAAAGTTTTCGTAAACAATCGAAAACGTATAATAATTTTTGCCTGCGTACTGTTCGCTAGCGCCGGAAGAAAACGTTTGTCGGTTTTTAACCACTTTCACCGACGTATCTTTGCCGCAAATGAGCAATTCGGGCGAAACGCTCGTTAAATCTTTGATCGTAACCGTTACCGCCGTACCGTTTTTATCGGTAAGTTTCAGCGTTACGGCATTGAAATTCATCTTTTCTTCCAGTACAAAGAAATCGAAATTCAAGCCGTTCGGCGAAAGCCTATACGGAAGCGATATATAAGGATTTGCCTCGGAAAGCGTGAGCGCCGTGCCTTCATCGGTAGTTACGGCTTCACCTTCGAAAATCAACGCGTCTTTTCCCGTTTCCGTTGCCGCGCCTTTTAATTGTAAGGTATACGTTTTGCTGCCGAGCGTCGTACGATATTCTACGCTCGCCTGCGTTTTATCGGCGGGGAGGACGATTTTTTTTTCTGTAACTTTCACGCCGTTCAAGTAAATTTCGTAAGGCAAAATTTCGCCCGTTTTATAATACGTAGCCGTGGCTTTCGGGAACGTAAATTCCGATCCCGCTATCGCCGCACGGGGAAAGTCGATATCAAAAATCAAAACGTCTTTATCCGCTTCCACCGTAAAAGCTTGTTCTTCGGTAAATCCAAGTTCATCAACCGTGCGAATGACGATTTCCAGCCGATCTCCAGAAACCACGAGTTTATCGCCGATTGAAACCGCCGCGCCGTTTACCGTAATCGTGTACGTAACTTTGCCGTGCCCGCCCGATAACACAGGCTCTTCCACGGTGTACACCTCGCCGATTTTCGGCTGTTTCACATCGTCGTAGCCGATATTTACGGGAATTTGCGCTTCCACGCAAACGAATGAAATTGCACGGCTTATTTTTTTACCGAACGAATTTTTGCCTTCGTATACAAGCGTATAGTTACCCGCTTTGTCGGGAATGAACGAATCGCCGCTTATGTGCGTTCTTTCGTCGCCGATTTCCGCATATACCGCCAAATCGGAAACATACTTACCGCTGTAACGGGGAATCGGATACGCCTTACCCTTTACCGCGGGTATATTGCCGTTAAACGTGCCGAAAAGAATAGATGAAGCGTCTTCGTAGTCGTCTGCGGAAACGCTCATCGTTTTGCCGCCGATAGAATCCACTACGATATCGCCTTTACCCGATACTACTTTCAGTGAAAGATATACTTCGCCCGTAGTAAAACCGCCAAATTGCACAGGTAGCGACGGCGAAGAAAGTTCCGCGATTTTCCACCATTTCACGCCCGATTCGTTACCGTCCGGTCTGCCGACGCGGCTGAAATCGCCATAACTGTAAATTTCGTTGGTTGCCGTATCAAACGCAAAATTCATCGTATGCAACGTTTGCGCCGCTTCGTAATTTTTATCGGGATTTGTGTTTGCGGTCGACAGCCAGAGCGTATCGAATCTTGTGTTCCACGCCACCGCGTCCGTTTTCAAAGGATAATAATTGTTAAATGCCGTGGAAACGCTGCCGAACGACGCGCGCACAAGCGTGTTGTCGTAAGACATACGCGTTTCTGTGGTATCGCCGTTCTTTGCAAAGCGCACCGTAACGGCATTTTTCGAATCGTATACGTCGGTAAGCGTAACTTCCACGCAGGAAAGCGTGCCTCCGTGCGAATTATTCGTAGTGAACGAAATCACGGGCGAATTTTTGCCAAGCTTTTTCAGATCGATCACGCCGTTATACGATAATTCCGCTTCCGACGCGCTCATATCAAACAAGATTCCTTTTTCCGATGAGCCTGCGCCGCTCACGTTGGAATGATTGATAAATTCTTCGCCGCCCGAAAATCCGGTTTTATCGGCAATAAACGAAGCAAGCCCCGCAGATGCGTTTACCGAGATTTTTCGTTGCACCGTTTCGCCCTGTATTTCCGACGAAATAGTAAATACGTATTGCCCCGCTTCGCCGAACACGTACGAGCCGTTCGGATTTTCCGTTTTTCCGGACGGGGTAAGCACGGATACTTTCACGGGGAATTTTTCGCTTTTGAAATATCCGTAAGTCCCCGAAAACGAAATTTTTTCGCCGATTTTGTATTGCGCGGAAACGTCGGTTAAAATAATTTTTTTATCCGCAACGGAAAAAGTATAATCTTTCGAACGCGCCACGCCGAATACGTCGGTATACGTGTACGAAATCTGCCAGATGCCTCCGATTTCCGGCGTATACGTAAACGCTTCGCCCGCGTTCCGCACCGTGTACGCCGTTTCTCCGTTTTTAGAAAACACCGCGCTTACGGCATATTCGCCGACTTCCGGCGCGCCGTCCGTCCGCACGATTGCGCTCTTTACGCTGCACGCGGGGAATTCCGAAACCACGCCCGCAATGCCGCCGCCCGCAATTTCGCCCGAAAGCGTGATTTCGTCTTCCGGCGCGCTTTCGTAAACTTTCAGATCTATGATTTTGTTTTTATATTCAAACGTATAACTTCCCTGCGCCCAATCGAGTAAAATTCCGTTTTTGCAATCGGAAATCACCGTACCTTCAGGCGTTTTCGCCGAAATCAAGCCGTCTTCGGGCGTATAGGTTTCGCCGAGTAACGCGTATTCGTAGCGTACGGCTTTTTCGGAAATATTCGTATCCGCCGCGCCGGAAAGCGCGAAAATACCCGCGCCCGCGCACACGAAACAAGCAATAGCGGATAAAGCGATAATTTTTTGTTTTTTCATATCTCTTTACTCCTTATTCGAAGCTGACTTTCACGGTAGCTTTTACCTTGGCTTTGTTCGCAAAATCCAACTGCAAAGGGTTTTTCGAAGCGGCGGAAAAATAAGTTTCGCGCAAGAAACCCGTAGTATAATAATTGAATTTTCCGTCTACGATTTTCATTCCCGAAATGCGCGGAGATACTTCCGCCGAATCGTCTTTATCGTACTCTTTTGCGCCAGAAAACGCCCATACGTACCCTTTCCAGCTGTTAGAAAGCCATATCGAACCCGTTCCTTCTTCGCCGCCGTCTACGATTTTATCGCACAACGCTTCTACGCGGACTTTCGTTTTTCCCGCCGCCATAGCGATTTGCAACACCGAATTATCAATCGTATAGCTGAACATATCGTTGTTTGCGGAAGTATCGATTTCATACGCGCCGTTTTGCGCTTGCAGATAACTCCCGCTCTGCTTATCCAGCCACAACTCGTTTTCTTTAACTTTCAGCCACGCTTCAAACGTGCCTACGATAAACGACTGCGTATACTCGTAAGCAACGTCGTTTTTCACGATTGTTGCCGTCCACACGTATTCGCCTTGTTTCAGCGCCGCGGCTTCATACCCGTTTTCCGTTTCGGAAAATTCCGCGATTTCGCCGTCTTTCGTAAGCGTATACGTCGCCTCGTAATCGTTCTGATAAGAATCCTGATCTTTCACCGCTTTCGGCAAAACTACGTTTGAATAAAACGGAAGCGTTTCGGGAATCTCCGATACGAACACATAAGCGGGTTTTTCGTTATCGGTTACGGTTAAACGGATTACGCCCGTCGTTTTTTCGGTGTTGTACGTAAACGTATATTCCCCCGCGCCGAGAGAACGGATATAGGCTTTGGAAAACTTGCTGTTTAAAAGCCACTCGGTTTCATCGAGCTTTCTGCCGCTTGCATCGAATACTTCCGATTTCACGTCGGCCGGAACGTCCGCCTTATTTTCGGGCGCACGCAAATCAACGGTGATTGCGGGAATCGAAATTTCCGTAAGCGAGCCGTCGTCTTTTTTGCCGCAACCGCCGCACACCATACACGCGGAAAGCGAAATACAGCAAAATATCGCCGCAAAACTTTTCTTTTTCACCCCTTTAATCCTCCCACTACAAATTTGCCGGTGATGATCTTCTGCGTGCCGCAATATAAAATCACGGTGGGCAACATCACTACGGTAAAGCCCGCCATAAGTTCGGGCAAAGATACTCTGTACGCGTTGGCGCGCTGGTAAAAGAGATACATACCGTAAGAAATATTCGGCGTACTCGGCAACCAGATCAGATACGTGTTATAATCGTTCCACGCGCCCATAAACGACAATACGAACAGCACCACCGCCTGCGGCAATACCATTCTGATATAGATACTGAAAAGCACGGTGTAATCGTTTGCGCCGTCGATATACGCTGCTTCCGCATAATCCCACGGAATCACTTTGAACGCGCCGTACATCAGAAGAAAGTTTGTGCCGTAAAAGCAGCCCGAAGGCGAAGTGATGATATTCAGGAACAGATTATCGTATACGCCGAGCGCTTTACTCACCTGCATCGCCGAAGGCAAACTGCCTACGATCGGCAAAATCATCAGAACGATTCCGAGATTAAACAAAAACTTTCTGCCGAAGAAATTGTATTTCGCTTCCACGTACGCAAAAAGCGTGGTGAACAAAATCGCTAAAAACGGTTTCAGTACCGAAGTGAGAATACTTACGGAAAACATTCCCGCCACGCTTACTTCCATTTTTTCGTCGAAAATCACGAAAATTTCTTTAAAGTTACCCCAATTCGCGCTTTCGGGAAGCCCGAACGGACTGTAAATACATTCCAGATTGTCCGCTTTTAAAGAGGTGTTCAGCATATACAGCGGCAACACCAGCATCGAAGCAGCATACAAAATCAGCACTATCCACAAAAGCGCGTATAACACCACAGAAATCGCGTCGCCCGCGGAATGAATTTTTATTTTCTTTTTCAATGCTTTTATCATAGTTTTCACTCCGTGGCAGGTCCGAATTTTTCAAGCGCCCACTTCAAAAGAATCGTTAAAGGAGCAACGATGATCGTAAGAATAATGCCGCCGGCGGCATACTTCGGGTAAGAAAATTCCGTGCCGTCTACCAGAATCATCTTCGTGAAATAGTAGCCCATATTCGATACGTAATCGGGCGCGTCGGTATAGTAAAATTCAAGAAGCGGTCCGCTCGTTGAGAAAATCGCCGCAAAGCCCGTGATTAAAAACGTGGTGAGCGTGGGATAAATCAGCGGCAGAATAATATACCAAAGTTCTTGAAACATATTCGAAATACCGTCGATCTTCGCACTTTCCAGCACTTCGGGGTTGATTCCGCGCATTGCCGTAGGGTATACGATAAGGCTTGTGGCAAACGAAAGCCAGATCATATAGAAAAGCGTCGTGCCGAACGCGTATTTTTCGTCGTAAAGCAAATTCAGCCACTTCCCGCCGTTCCAGCCCGTTCTTTCCATAATAAAGGTAAGCGGACCGTTCGAGCCGATAAAGTTTACGAAGATGAGCGCGATGACGAGTCCCGACATAATGGAAGGAATCATCACGAGAAAGCTCACCGTTTTATTCAGAAAACATTTCTTGAAAAGAAGATACGAGAAAAACACGTACAGCGGCATACAAACCACAAGATTGATGAAGTACATTTTTATCGAATTGATAAAGCTGTACGACAATAAATTCCCCTCGCCGAACATTTCGGAGAGAAACGTTTTGAAATTGTTCAGTCCCGCAAAGCTTTTACCGCTGCCGTCGATCGTTTGAAACGCAAGCAGTATCGAATTGAAATTTACAACTACGTAAAATATCAAAAACAATATCAGAGGATAAGCTATCAGCGAATAAACGAATAAATTTTTCTTCAATTTATTGCGTTTCGATCTTTCCATACGATACCTCCGAAAGTTTTATTCCGTATAGAATCCGTACGATTTTGCCTGCGATAAATACCCTGCCCAACGCGCCGCGGTGTTGTATTCCACGATTCCGGCGGTAAAGCTTGCCGCATTGCCCTTATCTCGGAAGCCCGTTACGAGATTGTATTGCAAATCGGAACACATCATCAGCCCGCTTGCGCCAAGCGAAGAATAAGCGTAAATCGGCGTTGATGCGGTATCGATATAAGCCGAATGAATCGTTACGTTTTTCGTATCATACGCCATATCGTAGGCGTTTTTCGAAAATTTCGTCATCGTTTCTCTCGTTTCGGGAGATACTTCATACGAATAATTCCAGATCATACCGGTATCGGCAGTAACTTTCGCCATATTTTCGTCGGTTAAAAGATACGCAAGAAAATCTTTAATCGCCGCGCGTTTTTCTTCGTCGTTCTGCTTCGTTACGAGTATCGAGCCGCCCGTTTGCGAAAACGCCTGACTTTTTTCGCCTTCCGCCGAAGGAAGAAGCATATATCTGTAATCGCTTTCGCCGTATGCCTTTCCGCCGTAACGTACGTTCGCTTCGATCAACGATTTCGAACCGTATTCAAACCAATTGCCCTCGATAATAAACGCGGGCGTATTATCTGCCACCTGAATAAATTTCGTATGGCTGGCATCTACGGACAGCGAACGATCGTTCAGCGTTGCGTCGCTTACGTAACGGGAATTGCAAAGATAGTCCTGCAAAAATTCCGCCATCGCGTCTATACCTTTCATCTGCCACGTTTTGTAGCCGTTCTCGATAGAAACCGCCGTTTTCGTACCGTCGAGCAATTCGATTTCCGCGCCTTGCGAATCGTGCTTATAAAAAGTTCTGTATCCGCTTTCGCCGAGTTCGCCCGCAAGATACGAATAGGCTACGTTGTTCGCATATTCGGGGTGAAGCGCGCCCATATACAAAAACACATCGTCTACGCCGCTGACTTTGATTTTTTCGCACATCGTTTTAAACTCTGCCATCGTAGCGGGTTGCCCGTCGTCGTACGTTCCTTTGATGCCGTCTTTTCCCGCCGATACGCTTCCGTCGGCGTCGGTAACAAGCCAGCCGTTTTCCTTAAAACGATCGAAATCGAAAATCAGTCCGCAAGGGCTGATATTGTACGGCAGAAGATATGTTTTGCCATTCTCGCTTGCCGCTTCCGCCCAATGATCTGCGTCGTTGATTTTTTCTCCGATCGATTTCTTCCCTTCGGGCTTTACGGAAAGCACATCGGAAAGGTCTTCGAGATAGTCGCCCGAAAATAATTGCTGAAACGCGCAATCTTCCGAGATAAACACATCGTAAGCCGAGCCGGACTTCACGTCCGCTACGATCGTGCCGCCGAGATTCAGATTTGTTTTTACGTCGATATAATATTTTTCGTTGGACGCACTCCAATCTTTCGCTTCCGATTTCAGCCATTCGTCGCCGAATTCGCCGATATAATAAGAAAGTCTGATCGCCGTTTTGCCTGCGTTTTCATCCACTTTCGGCTTGCACGCCGCGCCTCCCGCGATTACCGTACACGCCATTACCGCCGCAATTGTGCTTTTTAATACTTTTTTCATAAGAGTGCCTCCTTAAATAATCATTTCTTTGCTTTCGTAAAGCGTTTCGCCGTTATAAATCACCGTTTTCACTTCATATTTTCCAAACGACAATTCAAGTTTTCGATTGCCGAATTTCACCGTATCGCGCGCCGTTTTTTCCGAACAATTCTGCAAACGCATTATATACCCCTTCGTTTGCCGCGCTTTCTTCAAGGTTACAAACGAAATATCCGGATTTTCGCGGGAAATCGTAAAGCCGTTGTCGTCCTTTTCATCGATGGTAGGGAATACGTTCAACGCGTAGGTTTTTTCGGTAAACAGATCGGCTTTCGCTTTCAGCTCGCTCTCTTTCGCCGTATCGATACGGAATTGAAAATCTCTCTGCCCCTGATCAACTTTGGAAATAAATCTGCCTTCCTGCAACAGCGGACGATTCGGCACGGGGTGCGCGCAATACGTAGCCGTTTTTAAAAGCGTAAGACAAATTTCCTTGCCGTTGTACGAAGACCCGAAGTTATCGGGCGTTACCACTTCGAGATATTCGCCGCTATCTTTCTTCAACGCGACGAAATTCTGCGCGATACATTCTCTGCCGTCGCTAAACAATTCTTCTTTGCCGAATACCTGTTCGCCTACGTACGTACCGCCGCCCACGGCAAGCGTGAGTTTAATCGCTTTCGACGCTTCGTTCGGGAATACGTTGGCTTCTATATCCACCGCCGAGCCGTCTTTATATATTTTATACCCGAGCCGGACTCTCGTTAATCCCGTTCCGAAAAACGCTTCCACGCCCAGATAGATTTCCCCGTCTTCGATAATCTGTACCGATTTCATTCCTTCGAATACGCCGTCGGGTTTTTCAAGCAAGGTAAGTTCCGCGGGGTTATGCCCTACGAACGGCTCGTTCATTCCCCAAGGGTCGGGCGTATCGTCGTACATTTTCGGCACAAACAATCTGCCTTCGGCATATTCTTTGCCGTGTACGACGTAACTTTCTATCAAGCCGCTTTTCGCGCCGATCACCACGCGCTTATCGCCGTTTTCAAAAACAATATCTTCCGTAACTTCGGGATATTTTTTCACGGGCAACACCACCGTTTTTGCCGTATAACGCGTAATCGACATTGCGGCGGGCGAGGTTTCGAACACCACTTTTTTGCGCCAGTCGATTGAAATATTGCTGGCTTCTTTTACCGTCTGCGCTTTCAGTTTATTCCCGTTTTCGTCGTATACCTCGATATACGAACGCTTTTCAAGATAATTTTCGGTGGGGATGATAGAAAGTTCACACTCGATAATCTGTTTTTCCGCCGTTGTTTTCGGATTAAACACCATTAAAGGATATGTGCCGGCTTCCGCCACGGGTTGCCCTTTGCAAAGCGCGAAAAATGCGTCTGCGCGGATATTATTCAGAATGTGCAATCCGTGGTTGATATAAGTAAATCCGTTTTCTTCGCCTGCGCGGATCATATCGCCGGGCAGAATATCGTGAAACTGCACATTCAACATATCTTCCGTAACGTCTTTGAGAAGTTCTGCGGGATAAGCATAGCTTCCCTTTAACGAAGCGATACTCGCGATTTTTTCGGCAAACATCAACTGACGTTCGAGATGGCGGTATTTTTGTTTGAGCGAAGACATCGAAGTGTAGCACCCCACCATACACGGCACCAAAGAACCCGCATACACTTCGGTGGGCTTCACCTCGTTGAAATATGTTTCGGGTGTGGAATACACGATTTTTATATCGCTTTCTTTCATCAGTTTTTTTACGTCGGCAAGATCTTTTCTCGAAGGTCCGCCGCCGTGATTTCCCACGCCCCAACAGGTAAGTCCGATTTCCGCGTCGTCTTTCTGCCGTTCGATGTCTTTCGTTATTTTTTCCGTAGCCTTGCCGAGATCGGAATTATATTCCGTGATACGGCTCGCCTTTACGCGGCTTCCGTCGTACCCTTCCCAGATAAAATATTCGGCGGGCAGTTTCAACTGCGGATACGGCATATATTTTCCGTACGGGCGCATAAACATATATCCGTCCTGCCCGCATTTCGCCATAATCTGTACGATGCCGCGGGAATGTCCGAACGGATCGAAGTTCACCGCCGTTGTAGGTTTTACTCCGAATTTTTCGCGGAAATACATTTCGCCTTCGCGAATTTGGCGCACAATTCCCTCGCCGCAAGGCATAAGACAATCGGGCTGTAAAAACCAACCGCCCATAATATGCCACTTACCCTCTTTTACAAGCTCTTTGATTTCTTCGAACAACGCGGGCGCGTATTTTTCCGTGTATTTATACAACGTTACCTCGTTGTGGCAGAAAATGTAATTAAATTCTTTGGCAAGGTTTTCCGCGCTCTGAAACGTAGATAACGCGGCGGACGCGCCTTCTTCCCATTCCCATTGCCAGATCGGATCGATATGCGCATTGCAGATCATATGTAACTTTTTCATTGTTTTACAGTACCTCTGATATAAATTCCTTCGCCTTCATCAAGCGTCAGCGTAATTTTTTCGTTTGTATTTATTTTTTCGTTTTTGCGGAAAATTTCATATTCGCCTTCGGGCAACCGTAATTCTACCGTGTTTTTGTATACCGTAGAAAGATTCACCGCATACCAGCGCGGTTTTCCGTCCTTTTCGAACGTGGAAACCATCGTTCCGTTTGAAGATTTTACAGAAATCGATTCGTCTTTATATCGATAAAATTCAGGAAGATTTCCACGGAAAATACATTCGTTGTCGGGCAGATTTTTGATTTCTTCTTCACTGAATCCGTTATCGTAAACGCCGTATCCGTACGCGCCCTTACACTCGCTACGCAGAATATCGTCCGCAATCGCCGCGAAAAATGTATTCAATTCTTTCACATACCCGTATATTTCACCCTTGCGCCCGTAAATATCGATGAGTCCGCACGCGCCTTCCATCGCATATTTTTGCGCCGGATCGAATGTATAATCTATGGGATAGCACCCCGGGAACCAAGCGAAGCCTTCGTTGCCGTATGCCGCCGTAACGTGCATTTGCAAAGCGACTTCCCCCTGCGACATATGCTTTCTGTTTATCCCCGTTCCCCATTGCCCCGCTTGCATATAATTATAAAATTTGTTGCCGTACTTTTTCTTTTTCAAGGCAAAATACGCGTTCAGCTCGTAGAGCGCCACGTGTACCGAAGTCGGCACGCTTTCCCAGAAACTTTCGAAAGGATATTTATCCTGCGAAATAAAATCGAAGCGGTTTTTTGAAAGAAGCCCCTCAACAAGTTTATCGTAATAATTGAAACGGTTTGCAAAAGTTACGGCAAGATCGCCCGTCAGTTCAAACGGCTTTTTCCCTTGAGGAACGCCGTGTAACGAACCCGCCATACCACCCCAGAAAATCGCGTCGTTTATGGAATAGGAAAAGAAATTGAAATGAAATTCTTTTCCCGGAAAATTTTCGTCGAAAACTTTTTTGGCGTGCGCTATTCCGTCGAACGACAGATACCCCGCCTCATCGCCGAAAAACACGCCCCCAAACGCCGGGAACGAAACATAAGCGTTTACTTCGTCGATAAAAGTTTCGTCTAATTTACGTTTTTCTTCCGCCGATAAGTGTGCCCAGCCGAATTCGATGTATTTGCCGAACGAGCGCATTGTAGGCAAATATTTTATGCCGTATTTCTCGCAAAACCGCAACGTTTCTTCCTGCGTTTCGCGTCGTATATCATAGCCGAAGCCGAAAATACGGTTAATTCCCGCTTCTTTCAAAGCGGAAAACACTTCATCGGTCACTCTTGAAGGATACGGCAAATCATCGAATTTTCCCGTTGGCGCACAAAAAATCGCCTGTATAAATTCTTTCATACTCTCATTATATCACAGGTTTTCGTTTTTGCTTTGCTATTTTTATTTATTTTTTTGCTATTTTTAGTTATATAAAAATCGTGCTTTTTTGAAAAAATATTGAAAAACAAGCATTTTTTCGCAATTATCTTTATTTTTTACGCGATTTTGCATTAGTTTATTTTTTATATCTTTTTTTCAATTAAAATATTTTTAATTATTTTTTGCTTTTTCTCTTGACTTGCTTTTCATTCGGTGGTACAATTGGATCATGGAGAACATAAAGAACAATGACGAGCAAAAACGCTTGACGGCTCCCGTTGAAATACTGCGAAAAAGCCAACTCGCGGAAATGCCTTCGCACGACTTTTTTCCGAATGTAAAAAAGACAAAAACTTCGGCTGTGCTTCAAGCAGAAAAAGACTTTTCTTTTCATATCTGGACTCGCACTACAACGTTCTACCACGCGCATAGTAATTATATTGAAATTTTCATCGTAACGGAAGGAAAACTTGTCCATCACTTCAACAAACAACAATCCGTATTGAAAACGGGCGATGCGTTTATTGTTTTTCCCGGGCAATATCACAAGCACAGTCCGTATAAAAACTACGAATCTCAGCATATCAATCTTACTTGCCGTTTGCCGTTCTGGAAGGACCAGTGCGGTATTTACTTCGGCGAAAAAGCTTCCTGTGAAAAACAGCTTGTACACCTTAATGCAATACAATTCGAAACGGTTTTAAATTTTCAGAAACTCATTCTCGAAGCGAAAAGCGAGCTTTCGGGAACAACTTCTTTAAAAACGCTTCTCTCATTTTTATTCGGGATTTTCTACACGCAGGACGAAAGTCCCGATATGCCGGAATGGCTTCGGGATTTTGTGCAAAAACTGAACAATATCAATTTCGGCAACGATTTCAAACTTTCGTACATTTATTCGTATTCGAATTACTCGCAAACGACGCTTTGCCGCGAATTTAAAAAATATACGGGAAAAACGCTTGTTTCTTACGTAAACGACTTGAAATTGAATTATTGTTGCAATCTTTTGCAAAATACTTCATTGCCGCTCTGGAAAATCGCAAATTCGGTAGGATTTTATTCGCAGGCGCACTTCACGCGCCTTTTTAAAGAAAAATACGGAATTACGCCGCTTCAATATCGTAAAAATTAAAATTTTCAGCGATAATACGTGGTTCTATCTTACTGCAACTGCCGCTCGCAATCTTAGTAAATTTACTTTATATCGCCGTGCATAAAAAGCGGTATATAAAAAAGTCGGAAAAGAAAACTCCCTTCCGACGCCGACTTTGCTGTTTATTTTTTGCTTTGATTTATCCCCATAGTCTTTTATTGCGATATATCTACCGCACCTACAAGTTTATAGACAATTCTTACGTTCTGTACTCTTTGCCCGTTTATTCTATCAGGCTTGCCGACGTATATCTTATCTATAAAACTGTTTAGAATTTCTGGCGTTAGTTCGACAACTTCGGTATAGCTTTTGATCAATGCTATAAACTTTGAAATGTTACAATCGTTTTCCTCTGCTATCGCCAAACCCGCTTTCAATGTTACTGCCTTTTGTTTTAACTCCGCTTGCTCGGCTTCATAGTTCTTGGCGAGAAGTTCAAAACGAGCTTCGGGCATTTTCCCGCATACCTTTTCTTCATACAGCTTTACGATGATTTTTTCTATATCCGAAAGTCGATACTCTGCTCTTTTCAGTTCGTTCCGCGCCGACGCTTGCAGTTTTGCACTCTCTCGCGTCGAACATTTTCGATAGTCCTCTACAAACTCATTTTCATATCGCCTGACGTACGCACAAACCTTACGGATATCTTCAAGCACTATTTGTTCGAGCGCGCTTACTTTTATAGCATGTTCTGTGCAAAGATTTTTCTTCTTTTTACGATACGTAGAACAAATAAACGAATCTTTTCGCCTATCGTCTTTTCTGCGACGAATCGTCATTCGCCCGCCGCAATCGGCACAAAACAATAATCCGGAAAAGATATTTATCTCGTTGAATTTCGTATACGCACGTTTCGTCCCACGCATTTTCTGCACCAGTTCAAACGTTTCTTTATCGATAATCGCCTCCTGAGTATTTTCGAACACTGCCCATTCTTCCTTATTTTGTATTATCTGCTTTTTGTTTTTAAACGATTTTCGTTTCGTCTTAAAATTTACCGTACACCCCGTATATTCATAATTAGACAGAATGTATTCCACGGAGATCCTGCTCCATATTTCGGGATAGGTAGCCGCTTTGTAATGCTTAATTCCTCTGTTTTCAGCATAAAGTTTCGGCGTTTCGACTCCTTCTTCCGTCAGACGGCGGGCGATACTGCCCATATTGTTTCCTTCAAGGTACATTCGGTAAATTTTTCTTACGATTTGTGCAGCTTCTTCGTCTACGAGCCACCTATTTTTATCGTTCGGATCTTTTTTATAACCGAACGGCGGTATCACGCTCAAATGCTTACCCGAATTACCTTTGGCTTTGAGTACGCTCCGTATCTTCTTGCTCGTATCTTTGGCATACCACTCGTTAATGATATTCCGAAACGGCGTAAAGTCGTTATCCGCCTGATTTTCGCTGTCTACGTTATCATTAACAGCAATAAATCTTACATCGGATTGCGGTAACATTATTTCGGTGTAATACCCAACCATAATATAATCTCTTCCGAAACGCGACATATCTTTTACGATAATCGTACCGATGATGCCGCCTTTCACATCTTCCAGCATCTTTTGAAAATCCGGACGATTGAAGTTGGTTCCGCTGAACCCGTCGTCTACATAAAACTTTATGTTCGAAAAACCGTGTTTTTTCGCATAAGCAGACAATATTTCTTTTTGATTCACTATACTGTTGCTATCTCCGCTTAATTCATCGTCCCGGCTTAATCTGCAATACAGTGCGGTTATTCTATCATCTCCTAAATACTTGTTTCTTATTACAGCCATTTGTATTCCTGACATATTTTTTGTCCTCCGTCGGTATTCAAACGACAAATTCGTTCCTTATTGTTTTGCAGTAATCGACGTATCGCGTCATAAGCCGTTTCTCTTGCGTATTCGCTTTCTTCCGCAACAATACGATATACGATTCCCTCAATTTCTTTTTCTTCACTTCTTATCTGTCTTTTCTGCTCGTTCAAGTCTCCTTAAAATTTTTGTGTTTTCGTATAGGTTGCGCCGCCCGGGATTTCTGTCTGCATTTACATTTTATTTATTATTTTTTTCCGACTACTCTCCGTAGCGGTGCCATAATTATTTTCCCTGCCGTACTTTTAACGGAAAGAAAAGTACAGTTCTCCTATCACACAATATCTCCTTATTGATTCCCGATATCACGGGTTGGATAAGCCACAATCAATTATGTGTTCCGTTGTTTTCGGACTTCATTATTTCGTATGCCGTTCTGATAAAGTCCACTTTTGTCATATTACGTTCTTTCAGAAACGCATTGATTTCATCGAACAAATCCCGCGGAATCATCGTTCCGAAATTGCCGCTTGCTTGCGCTTGTCCTTGTTGCGCTCCTCGTAACTTCTTCTTGCCACTCTGCGCGGCGTTGTTTCTTTCTTTTCCATAAAAACCTCCGTTTTAACCTTGTGAAGTAATGGCGCAAATCAATGCGCCTATGATGTTCATTACGAAATGTCCTGCAATAAGTACACCTGCCAACGCAAATCTGCCGATAGTTCCGACTACTTTTAGCACTTTCATTTTGATACCTCCGTTATTTTACATAAACGATTTCGTTTAAGATTTCTTCTTCGATAAGCCTTTGCTTTTCCGTTTCCCTTTTCAGGTTTTCCATAAAGTCCGCCGACCTTTTGAAACGCTCTTCTTTCGAGAATTTTTCGTACATCGTTTCGTACAGTTCGTCGACAGCTTTATCTACGCCGTGCAGATATTCGGGAAGATTCGCAATCGTCCAATCGATTCCTTTGTCCTCCAAATACTGTTTAGCAAACGTTCCGTACTTGCCGTAAACGTGCTTTTCGGGTTTAACAGCCTTTTGATAAACCTTGATTTCCGCTACGGTCAAACCCTCGCCCGCTTCCGCTTTTCGCATTACTTTTGCTTTGTTCATAGTTCCACCTCCGATTTTCTTTCGTCGTATCAATACGATAGCATCCGAATCTGTATTTGTCAAGCTGTTTTCGCAAGAAAAACCAGAAAATTTTTTATGGCTCGAATGTAAAAGTTTGTTTCCGTTATTTTTCGGTTTTAATTAAATGTCATTTTGCCCTCCTTTCCGAGATTTGCCCTAAAATGAAGGGCAAACCTCATCTGCTGTTATAATAATTGTTCTTCGCCGCGGCTTCGCACTCTTCCTTTTCTTTTTCTTCCTTCATTTCGCGCTCTATCTCCCGCAAACGGTTTGAATAGGCTTGCGTTTCGGGTAAAAACAAATCGAAAACCGAACCGAAAAAGTTAGAAAGTTCCCTGCCGATTTTATTATCTGACACGGCGATATGGCGTTTAATCGACTTATCGTTGGCTTTTCTCTTTTTCGTCCGATTATACTTATAGGTATTCACCTGAATATACTTCACCTTTTTAAGAACGATATTCCCGAGCCGCCTGCGATAATCCCATTCCAGCCTGTCTATCGTCCGGATATGTTTCAGCCCGAAAAATTCGGAAGCGTTCGTCATTTCCTCTTTGAAAACGCCGTCATCTTTCATTCTTTTGGCGTAATACTTCCCCATAATGCTTTTCAGCGCGGTTTCTTTTCGCATAAGTTCTGCCCTGAACGCACCGTCGGCGGCGCACACGTCCTCATCCACCATAGCAACCGCTTCCACAATCCCGTCAATCTCCCGACGATACATAGCCATATCTTTTTTGCCGTACTGAAACGAAGCTGTCGGCGGAATCTTTTCCGCAAGCTCTTTCATTTTCTTTGTCGCCACGTCGCGGCACAGCGCTTCCGAAAAATCTTTACGTTTATATAACGCGCTCCGCGCTTCGTCCGAACGTTTTTTCAACTCGTCGTCTATCGTGTAGGAAGTCAGCCGCTCCACCATATTGTCTATGGCTTTTATCGGCACTTTTCCTTTACTCCGGTATTTATATCCGGCGGCGCGCTTGTTTTTCAGCCACGGACGCTTTTCGTAAAACTCAAAATGAAAGTGCAGATGCGACGGTCTGTCCAGATGCAAAGCGCATATCAGATCGACTTCGCGCGGATCCAGCCCCACATCGCGAAAAAATTCATTGAACGTTTTCCGTATCAGCGCAATACACTTTTCGGGCGTATCTATCTTTCCGGAATTTTCTTCGTCGAACGATACGAACCCGCTCCAGATGTTGCCTTTGTTTTCTTTCAGCCGTCGTTTCATTTCTTTTAATTCGTCCCTGCTTATCATTCCGTCGCCGTTGAACACGCCCGTGGATTTTTGCAGATAATCGAGCATCGTAAATTTTCCGGATTCGTTCCCCGTCAGTTTCCCCTCGGTCGTCATATACCTGAGATAATTCGTATCGCCCGTAAAATCGTAATACGCGCGTTTTTCCGCGTGGGATTTTATGTCTTTTTCGGTCGAACCCTTTTTCAGTTTATACGGCGTATATGCCACGTTGAATATTACCGGCGTTCCGGACAAAATTTTCCTCCTTTTCCCTTGTATTCTTGCTCTCGTAAATGAAAGGCGGCTGTGCCGCTTTCCGTAACACAAAATGCAGCGAAGACTGCATTTTCTTAACCTGCTTCGGTTTTACCGTGTTTTGCTCCGTTTTTGCTTCACGGTTTGCTCCGTTCTTTTTATTACCATGCATTGTTCATTATCTCCTCTTTATGCATCAGAATCCGATACAGGCTGTCGCAATCTTTATAGTCGCTTTTCTCCAGCCCGCAATCCAGTTTCATCCAGTTTACCCCGTCCAGCAAATGCATTCTCGAAGCATATAAATCGTTTTTTATCTTCGGATTTTCCGCCATGAAATCATCGAACGAAACATATTGATTTTTCTTTTCGGTTGCCCTTGAAATCTCTTTATCCGATACCTTTACGCGCGTTGTCGCGCCGCCTTTACTGCCCGAAGATTTTCTTTTCCGGGATAATTCCAGCTTCTTTTTCGCAAACGAAAAATACATATCTACGGGCGGTTTTAATTTCCGTTCCGTCCCGTAAAACATATACTCGCAGATTGCCTTTATATATTGTCCGCTCTCCGCTTCGGTCATCAGTTTCAGCGCCTTGCCGTAAGTATCAATAAACACAAAATGCGGCATCTTCTCATTGAGATTTTTAGGCTTTCGTCCGCGTTCTTCTATCCGTTTTACGTCTTTAAGAACGTCCTTGATATTGCTCCAGAAAAAGTTTTCCTTGTCATCCTGCGGTTCCGGAATTTCTTCGTTTGTAAACATAAATCTGCAGATGTTTTTCGCCATTCTTCCCGCTGCCTCGTCGGGAAGTCCTTTCAACGCCTCGTAATACAAATCGTAAAACGTAAATTGTTTTAATCTTTTTTCTTCCATTTATCCTCCTCGTTTTTTTAATTTTCTGTGTTGTTTTTTCGCCCGTTCACGGCGGACGATACCGATTGTAATTTTTCATTTATCGCTCCTTTGTTAAGAATAAAAAATTGTCGGAACTTCTTTCGACAATCGCATACAAAAAGGAAGTCGGACTCTTTATCCGGCTTCCTTTTCATTTTCTATTTAGTTGTATTTTCACGATTTATGTATCTGAAGAATTTGTCTCTTTGTCAATCCATCGTATCCATTTTTTTACAATTTCAATGACTTCATTTTCGCCATTTTCAATATAAACTGCGGCAATGCACGCCTCCATTGCGGTCGCGATGTATTTGTGCCTGTCTTTATCGTTTTGTCCTTTATGTTTATAGTTCCGCGGCTTTTGCTCTTTGGGCTTACCGTTTCCCTTTTTATCGTATTTGAGAAATTTCAGCAATTTATAATGCTTCGCAACACCCCGCACTAAAACCTCATCGCTTTCATGTTTTTCCTTCCATTTTGAAAGATTATCCGAAAACTTTATTCCCGCATTTTTCTTATCCCGATAAACTTTACATAAAGCAAGTTTCAATACAGCATCCCCGTACGTTGCCAATTCAAAATTTGTATCGTCATCGTTTAAACTATGATCTATGTTTTTATACGAAGTATCGGTTAATGCTTGTTTTTGCAAGTCCGTCTTCTGGTCTTTTAATAATTCTTCTATCTTATCCATTACATTTTCCCCCAATTATAAAGCGGTTTTAATCTTTTTCCTCGTCGCTGTCCGTTTTCACTTCAAGCGCAGGCTTGTCGCTCGCATTAAGCGGAGAAATTACCGATTGTCCCAACTGACTTTCAATATCCGTTCTTGCATTTTTTGCTACTTTTCCACCTCTTTTGGCAATCGTTTTACTTTCTTCAAACGTGTCGGGCTGTTCCCGTTTCGATATCGCCGTCGTCGTAACCTCCGCAAGCATATTCAGAACGAGTTCGATATTCGTCATATTATCGCGCAGGTTTTCTTTTTTCAGCCCTTTAAGTTCTTTATATTCTTTAACGGATAATCCGCTCCACGCCTTAGTCATTTCGTTCGTTAAAATCGCGTAATCTTTTTCCTGCTCTATACCGCGCGATTTCCACTCGTCGGTCAGTTCTTTACGCATTTCTATCGTCTGCAGGCGTTGATTGATCCACCCCTCCGTATAACCTTTTGCTCGGTAAAAATCCGCGCCGCGAAGTATCGCCTTTTCGGGATCGGCTATTTCGTCAAGCCGTTCGCTTCCAACTTGCGCAAGCCACATTTTGAACGGCTCCGCTTTCGGCGACGGAATCGACTGCACAAGCCGCAAAACGCCTTTCGTATCAAG